>Ga0247777_1000012_pt1 | contig 285915 bp, 251 predicted proteins | sample UWRJL154409C5_FD_179937 | JGI IMG/M metagenome (GOLD analysis project Ga0247777, IMG submission 179937) | Plant litter microbial communities from Arlington Agricultural Research Station in Wisconsin, United States - UWRJ-L154-409C-5 | ecosystem: Environmental > Terrestrial > Plant litter >... | reverse complement strand
GCTCGTGTTGTGCACTCGGTCTATCTCTCAGTGAAACCATGAACTGACGAACCGGATGCGGGAAATCCGCACGTCCGGGTCCGTGGGAGCCCTGGGGGAGCAATCCCCCGGGGCCACCTAGCCGCGCACGCCGCGGCCGTCATGGCCTTCGGCGTCCGAGTCCGGAACCCAGCGCAGCGCGAGTTGCGTTGCTGGATCGCGATCGCCCCCTCACAGGCCCGGCAAGTGGAACTGCACGATCGTGAAATAGGTGAACGCCATGTGCGAGATCACGACCGGCGTCAGGCGGCCGAGTTGCGCGGCTAAGAAGCTCCAGACCAGCCCGCAGCCGATGGCGGCGGTAATGAAGAGCGGATTGGGGCCGGCGATTGGATCGCGCAGCAACCAGATCGTCGGCACGGTGGCGAAGCCGTAGGCTAGAGCCGATAGCGGCAGCGCGGCGCGGCGGCCGAAGCGCTGCGTCAGATCGCCCAAGACCATGCCCCGCCAGACGATCTCTTCGGCCGCGCAGATTGCCAAGATCAGTAGCGTATAGGCGGTCGAGCGTTGCAGGTGTTCGGGGTTGCCGAGCTGCAGGTAGATGCGAAATAGCCAGGCTTGGCGCGGGCTGCCCAGCGGCGACAGGATTTTGCGTGCCGCCCAGGATGCGAAGAGTAGGCCGATCATCGACAGCGCGCCGATCGACAGATCGCCCCAGCGCGGCGTGAGCAGATCGACCAGGGTACCTTCGTCCCACATCTTGTACAGGGCGAGCGCGACCAGGATCAGGTACGGCAGGCTGACGCCCAGCCAAAACGAAGGATTGCCGGCGCGCGCTTCGCTGAAGCTGTAGGCCATGCCGGCGAAGGTCAGCGCCAAAGTCAAGAGGACGCGCATCAGGCGAGTTCCCGCAGGCGTGTGGCCAGCCAACCGAGGATGCGATCGGCGGCTTGTTCTTTACTGAGTAGCCCGAGCGGCGTGCAGTCGGTCGGGCTGACGAGCATGGCGCGGATGTCGTCTTTGCCGAGCGATTCCGAAGCGTGATTGGCCACCACGAGATCCACGTGCTTGGCGGCGAGCTTGCCGCGCGCCAGTTGGATCACTTTCTCGTCCACGTCCGTCTCCAGCGCGAAGCCGATCAAGACCGGCTGCTTGTCTTTGCGCGCGTGGCCAATTTCGGCGAGCAAATCAGGGTTGGGCAGGAGTTCGAGGTGGAGCGGCTCGGGGCCGCGCTTCATCTTGGTGGAATGACTCTCGGCGGGCCGATAGTCGGCCACGGCGGCGGTCATGATCAACGCATCTGCGCTCGAAAGATCGGGCGACAGCGCTTGCCAGAGCGCGCTGCGCATCGACAGCGCCGAGCGGACGTCCACGCGCTGCACGCCGACCGGAGTCGGCAGGTTCACGGGGCCGGCCACGAGCGTGACCTTCGCGCCCAACACTTTGGCGCGCTCGGCGAGCGCAAAGCCCATCTTGCCCGAAGAGCGATTGCCCACGAAGCGCACTGGATCGAGATCCTCGACCGTGGGCCCCGCGCTGATCACGATGTGCCTACCGCTCAGCGAAATACCGGAAAACTGCGCGGAAGCGACCTGAACGATGTGCTCCGGCTCAGCCATTCGACCGAGCCCCGTGTCGCCGGACGCGACCTCTCCAATCGCCGGCCCCACGAAACCAATGCGACGATCGGCGGCCAAGGCGGCCACGTTGCGCTGCGTCGCTGGGTGACTCCACATGTTGGGGTGCATGGCGGGCGCGACCAGCACTGGGCACGAGGCGCACAGCACCAGCGCCGTGACCAGATCGTCCGCGCGGCCATTGGCGAAGCGCGCCAGCACGTCCGCGGTGGCGGGCACGACCAAGATCATGTCCGAGCGAGCGGCCAAACTGACGTGAAGTTCGCCTGGTTGATCGGGATCGAAGGCATCCAAAAAGACTCGCCGCCCGGTGAGACCGGAAAAAGTGGCCGTGCCCACGAACTCTTGCGCGGCGCGCGTCATCACTACTTCTACGAACGCACCGTCTTTCTGGAGCGCGCGCACGAGTAGGACCGCTTTGTACGCGGCCACACTGCCGGTGACGCAGACCGTGATCCGTTTGCCCATGAAGCGTTGCGGCGCGCTCGATGGGCCAGGCGGCGGTGACGGCACGCGCGGCCCGATGGCAGCGAATGCGGGACGGGACTGACTGCGAGGCGGTGAGGGGCGATCGGGCATCGACCGGGGGGTTTTATCAGGGACCCGCGCGTGACACGTACCGGCTTTTCGGATCGTAGAAACGCCAGGGCTTTTCGGCCCAATCGCCCGCATAATCGATGCCCACGCGCTTGGCGCGGGCGTGGCGGACGGAGGGCCCCTCGGCCAAAAAGAGCGTCTTGTCGCACAAATCGGCGCCGTAACTCTCGCGCCCGATGCCGAGTGCCTGACACAGCTTGCCCGGGCCGTTCGTGAGCTCGCGCGCGCTCGGCGGCATGTTGCGTCGCTTGGCCATCAATTCGACCCCCAGCACCGGTTCGAGCGCGCGCACCAAAACCGCGTGCGGCGCTCCTTCTTTGGTCGTCACTACGTTGAACTGATAGTGCATGCCGTACACGAAGAACACGTACGCGTAGCCCGGCGGACCGAACATGACCTCGGTGCGGGCCGTGCGTCGCCCGCCGTAGGAGTGCGCAGCGCGATCTTCGGGGCCGCGATAGGCTTCGGTTTCGACGATGCGCCCCGCGACCAGGCCTTCCTGCGTGCGATGCACCAACAATTTCCCGATGCAGGCCTTGGCCACGGTGAGCACGGGCCGCGCATAGAACTCACGCGGCAAGGGCAACAGCTCGGGCACGCGGGTTTGCTTTCAGAAGCCGAGCAAGCGTCCGCCCTGATACACGAGCAAGCTCGCCAGGTAGGCCAGCGTGGTCATATAGCCGAACATGAACAGTGGCCAGCGCAGCGTGCGCGTCTCGCGATAGACGACCATCAGTGTGCTCATGCACTGGCACGAGAGCGCAAAGAAGACCATCAACGACAAGCCCATCAATGGCGAATACGCGGCGGAGCCATCGCTCTTTCGCTCTTGACGGATCTTGTCGCGCAGCGGAGTCGTGTTCTCGTCCGCGTCGCCAATGCCGTACACGAGGCCGAGCGTGGACACGAACACTTCACGCGCCGCAAATGCGCCGATCAGCCCAACGCCGATTTTCCAATCGAAGCCGAGCGGCCGCAGCACGGGCTCGATCGCCTTACCCAGGCGCCCACCGTAGCTTTGTTCGATCGCGGTGGGGCCGGGGGGGGGCGGGGGAGCCGAGGTAGGCCCGGCCCGGGGCTGCGAGGCGAATTTCTGATGGATGGCGGCCGCAGGGGGCAGTGGTTCGTCGACCGCGACTGCGACGGGGCGCGGGAAAGACAACAGCGCCCAGAGCAGGATCGTGAAGATCAGAATTCCCGACCCGGCGTCCCTCAAGAACATCATCGCGCGCCGCCACATCATGCGCAGGGTGCCGATGAGACTCGGCATCCGATACGGCGGTAGCTCCAAGATCAGCGGGATGCGGCGACCCTTGACCGCCGTGCGCCCCAGCACGCCCGCCGAGATCAAGGTGATGAAGGTGGAGAACAAGTACATCGCGACCATCAACAGGCCCTGTACGGGCAGCCAGCCGAAGACGCGGGTTGGGGGAAACAGCGCACCAATGATCAGCGTGTACACCGGCAGGCGCGCCGAGCAGGTCATCAGCGGTACGACCAGCATCGTCAGCAGCCGGTCGCGCTGACGCTCCATCGTGCGCGTGGCCAAGATCGCCGGCACCGCGCACGCGAAGCCGGAGAGCATGGGTACGAAGGCGCGTCCATGTAGACCGAGCGCCTTCATGATGCGATCCATCAAGAACGCGACGCGCGCCATGTAGCCGGAGTCTTCCAAGATCCCGATGCAGAAGAAAAGCAGCAGAATCTGCGGCAAAAACACGACCACGTTGCCGACGCCGCCGATTACGCCGCGCGTCACCAGATCGCGCAAAATCGACTCCGGCACCTGCGCCTCGACGAAGTTCGCGGCAGCGCTGGTGCAGGCTTCGATCAATCGGATCGCGGGATCGGACCACGAGAACAGCGACTGGAACATCAGCAGCATCAAGCTGATGAAGATGGCGAAGCCGAACACCGGATGTAAGAGCACGCGATCGACGCGCTCGGATGTCTTTCGCTTCTTCGGGTGCGCATCTAGCCGCTGATAGAGCTTGGGTAGCTCGCTATCGATCAGTGCGTAGCGTGTGGCGATCACTTCCTGATCGATGTCACGCGGGCCGGCCTGCGCGCGCACCTCGAGGCAGCGCGCTCGCAGCCCGGCGTCGACGCCTTGCAATTCGTCGTCGGTCTCGATGCTGGTCAAGGCCCACAGCGCGAGTGCGCGCGCGCGGGCGGGGCTCTCGCTCCAATCGCTCGGAAGCGCGGCCGACACGCGTTCGAGATCGCCTTCGAGTGCCTGCGGATAGGCGATGCGCAGTGCCGTGCGCGCTGGTCGGCAAAGCGCGGCGCTGATCGTTTCTTCGAGCTCGGTCATGCCGGTGCCGTGGCGGGCGTCCGTCGCCACGCACGGCACGCCCAGAAAGCGGCTGAGTTCGCCGGCGTTGGGCGGATTTTCCCGCACTTCGTCGATCATGTTCAGCGCCACCACGACCTGGACGTCGAGCTCCAAAAGCTGCGTCACGAGGTACAAATTGCGCGCCAGTTGCCCGGCGTCCACCACCACGACGCATAGGTCGGGGCGCGGATTTTCGGCCCAGCCCAAGACCGCAGAGAGCGCGATTTGCTCTTCGGCGGAGCGCGCGCTGAGTGAGTACGCGCCGGGCACGTCCACCACCTCCACCACGCGTGAGACTCCATCCGCGCGCAGCGTCAAATCCCCCGAGCGCCGCTCGACGGTGATCCCGGGGTAATTGCCGATGCGCGCGTTTTGCCCGGTGAGCCGATTGAAGAGCGTGGTCTTTCCGGTATTCGGGTTGCCGATCAAGAGCAAGAGCGGCGTGCGCTCCGCGCTCCGCGCAGCGCGTGCTCCGGGAGCCGCGACCGAAGTGAGCTCTTGCTGAGTCACGGTGCGCTACGAGCGAGGCCGCGCGGTGCGAGGGAGCCGTTGCTCTCGCTTCGGTCCGCGGTGCCAAGCGTGGGCGCGCGTTCGGCGCTCGCTGCCTCGCCCAAGCTCACGGATACGCCTTGAGCTTCCGCACGACGAATCGAGAGACTGCTGCCGCGCACCAAGAGCTCGAGCGGATCGCCCAGTGGGGCGACGCCGATGACTTCGACGCGAGTGCCCGGAACCAGCCCGAGCTCCATCAGGCGACGGCGAAACGAGCCCTCCCCCGCGACATGGGCGACGGTCACAATTTGTCCGATCCGGGTCTGTGCGAGATTCATCGAAACGTCATCCCCACTCTAGCGGACTGAAAACGATTTTCAAATTCAACCGCATTTGCTGCGAGAAAATCGCGGCACTAGCGATGGCTTGGTCTCCCCGTCAGCGTTGCTCGAGCCGGGCGCGGGCCGCCTGCACGCTGGGCGCGAGCGCGCGGCTATCCACGCTTTCCGGCAAGACTCGCAAGACGGAGGTGAGAACATCCAGCATTTGGCGAGCCGATTGGAAGCGCTGCGCGGGGTCACGCTCCAGCGCCCGATGTACCGCAGAGGTGATGGCGATGGGCAGGTTCGGACGCTTCATGCTGAGCAGCGGGATCTTGCCATCTCGAATGCTGGCAACGACGTCAGCGTCGGTAGCAGCGTCGAACAGGCGCTCACCAGCGAGCGCCTCCCACATCACTACGCCCAGGCTGAACAGATCACACCGCACCGTCGGCGCGAGGCCCATCAAGAGCTCCGGTGCGAGATACGACAGCTTACCCTTGACGATGTTGGGGCGCGTCATGCGCCCGCGATCCATCGCCCGAGCCAAACCGAAATCGGCCAGCTTCACCTGACCGGTCTCCGCCAGCAGGATGTTTCCGGGCGTGACGTCGCGATGCAAGATGGGTGACACCGCTCGCTGTTCGTCCAAGCGACCATGAGCGCCCTCCAGCGCGCGCAGCACTTCGATCATGATCGCCGCAACGAGCTGCCACGGAGTCTCCAACTGATGATCGCGGAAGCTGGTCAAGTAGCGGCCGAGGTGAATGCCTTCCACCAGTTCGGTGACCAGATACAGCTGGCCTTGCTCGTCTTCGCCGAAGTCGTGCACCTGGACGATGTTCGGATGCTGGAGCGCGGCGCCGACGCGCGCTTCTTCCACGAACATTTCGGTGACCTCTTCGAAACCGCGGACCGACGCCTCGATGCGTTTGAGGGCTACGTTTCGAAAGAAGCCCGCGGCGCCGAGGGTTCGTGCGCGCCAGACGATGGCCATGCCCCCTTGTCCGAGCTTCTCGACCAACTCGTACTTGCCTGCGAGCAACCGACCGGGTGCATCTTCCAGGAACGTCATCCGTTGAGTCTTCCGCGTCTCAGCATGAGCCGATTTCATAATCTCATGATCCGCGCCCGTGAGCGACGTCAATTGACGGCGCGTAGCCTGCTGTGTCACTGATAGGAACTTCTCTCTCGAGTCTCCTCGCGTTGCGGCTGTCCCGTCTTTCGCGCACCCGCCCCCCCCGGACCGTTCCCGGTTCTCGCTCGACCCGATCCTCGCCGGATGCCCAGCACTCACAAAAATTGGGTCAAAACGCTGGTTATCCGCCGCACTCGCCCGGAGGATGCCGAGTTCTTGCGCGAGATGTTGTTCGAGGCCACCTACTGGCGCGTTGCGTCGCCGCGCCCGGCGATCGACGAAGCCCTGGCCCGTCCCGAACTGGCCAAAGTGCTCGACGGCTGGGGACGATTCGGAGATTTGGGGATGGTCGCAACCGACGGACAGGGCGAGCGCATCGGCGCCGCCTGGATGCGCTTGTGGTCGCGCGCCGATCACCTGTCTGGCTTCGTCGACGAGCGCACGCCCGAGCTTGCGATTGGAGTACGGAAGGAGTTCCGACGACACGGGGTGGGTACCGCGCTGCTGTTGGCGGTGCTCGGTCGGGCGCGCGAAGATGGCGTGCCGCGCGTGAGCTTGAGCGTCGAAATCGAGAACGTGGCGCGTTTGCTGTACGAGCGCTTTGGCTTCCACCTGCACTCGGTCGCTCAAGGGGTCGCCACGCTGGTCCTGCAGCTGGATGACGCTGCGCCGGAAACCGAACGGTCAACGGAGTAACCATGGTGCGCGGGGCGACGGGGGTTGGCCGGGTGGTTGGGTGCGCGCTCCTCTTGGGGGCGGCGCCGGCACTTGCCGCCAAGCCCGGTCAGCCCTTTCGTTTGGAGTACTGGGCGGACGGCGGGTGCCCAGATGCCGCTGAATTTGCGCGGCAAATTCAAACCCGTGCGCCGCGGCTGCGCTTGGCGGAGGGAGACGAGCCGGCGCTCGGTTTCTACGCCGAACTCTCCGAGCGTGCGGGTACCGCGGCAGGGCGCCTGACCGCGCGTTCGGACGACGGGCGTGAAGTGGTGCGCGAGGTTCGTGGGCCAACTTGCGCCGACGTTGCTACCGCACTCGCCCTGATCGCTGCACTCGCGGCCGATCCGAACCAGCCGGTGGAAGAAGAGAAGTCAAAATCAAAGGCCAGCGGCTCCGCAGTCAAGCGGCGACGGATCCCCGACGACGAACTGGTGGCGCAATCGGTAGAGCAGCCCGATCCGAAGCAGCGCTGGACCTTCGGGGTCGGGGTCGGCGTCGGCTTCGAAAGCAGCATCGCCCCAAACCCTGGCTATGGCCTGGGTATCGTGTTCGAAGCCGAGGGCTACCCCGGTTCTGCTTGGCGACCGCTGATCTCACTGTCGGCACTGCGGGCCGTCGCGTCGAACACCGAGACCAAAGGTGGCAACGTGAGCTTCGATTGGGTGACCTTCCGCTTGGCCGCCTGTCCCGCGCGTTGGCCCGAAGAAACGCCGCTCTTCATTCGCCCGTGCGGGTTCATGGATGCTGGATTCCTCGGCGGAGACGTCGAAAACGGCGCGGCTAGCCAAGCCCAAACCCATCCCTGGTTTGCCCTTGGTGGCTTCTTGCGCACCGAGGCGCTGGTCGCGGAAGTCGTGTCCTTTCAACTCGATGGCGGGATCACGGTGCCGCTAGCCAGCAGTTCTTTTAGTGCGGGGGACAACCAGCCGGTCGCCTTCGAGGTGCCCCCGGCGGGCCTTTTGGGCCGGATTGGGCTATCGTACCGCTTCCGGTGATCGATCTTCCCTTTGCGTCACATGGACCATGACGAAGACGATGCGTTCAGAGCTGGCACTGGCAAGGGCGGGGTTCGCCGAGGGGTCCGACTCACCGGCCAGCAGTGCGCTGGGGGAGCCTGAACGACGCCGTAGCTCCGAGCCCGTGTCGGGGCCGCGTCTGTCCTGCGCTGGCGCTTTGGCCACGCAGCTCGACAACGCCCGCGTCTCCGAGATGTTGCGGGCGCACTTTCGCGATGTTTGGCGGATCGTGCGTCGCTTTGGCGTGCCGGAAAACAGTGCGGATGATGCCGCCCAAGAGGTGTTCATCATCGCCGCCCGGCGCCTCGCCGATATTGCGCCGGGCAGTGAGCGAGCGTTCTTGTTTTCGAGCGCGGTACGGGTAGCGGCCAACGCCCGCCGTGCGCTCGGTGCTCGCCGCGAATGCGCCGAAGACGAGAGCTTGCCGGAAGGGGTCGATCCGCGACCGAACGCGGAAGCGTTGCTCGATCAGAAGCGGCTCCGGCAGCTGCTCGATCGCGTACTCGACGAGCTGTCGGACGACCTTCGAGTGTGCTTCGTGCTGTACGAGCTAGAAGGCATGTCGTCGCCCGAGATCGCCGAGCTCTTGAGTATTCCCATCGGTACGGTGGCCTCGCGCTTGCGCCGCGCTCGTGAAGCGTTCGAGCTGGCTGCCGGGAAGCTCAAGGCGCGCCTCCAAACAAAGGGAGGCCTGTGATGAGCCGCGGCTCACTCCCCCCGGTAGAAGACGACTTTGCGCGCGCCCTCCTGGGCTCCGCGGAAGCGGACGCGCCCTCGCATGCAGCCTACGTGAAGGCCGCCGCCACGCTCGGTATCGGCGTGGGCCTGGGCGCGGCGTTGCCCTTGGCGCCGACGGCGGTGGCCGTGGGGGCGGCCAGTATGGCGGGGGTTGCGCGCTGGTCGAGTTCGCTGGGCGCGAAGCTCGTGCTGATCGGTGCATCCGCCGCGTTGGTCGTGGGTGCGGGCGCACTGCTCCTGCGCAGCTCCGGATCCGCCGAGCCAGCGCCCCAGGTCCGATCGGCGCCCGCGGCGGCCACTGCCCAAGCCGCACATGCCGGCCTCCAACCTTCGCTGCCCGCTACCGTGACGCCCCCGAGGAATCACGAGCCATCGGCGGCACGGCTCATCCCTGCGCTGCCCCGGCCCACGGTGGCTGGCGCCGCTGCAGCAAGGTCTGCAGAACAACCGTTGGCCGCGGCGGCGGTCCGCGCGCCCGCGGCCGCTCCGCCCGCGGCAGGCGCGCCGGCTGCGCGGCGAGTCGCCCGCGCCCTACCGGCTGAAGACTCGAGCGGTTCCACGTTGGCAGAACAAGTGCAGTCTTTGGATCGCGCTCGCGTGGCGCTCGCTTCCGGCAATTCGTCCTCCGCGTTGGCTGAGATTTCGCGCTACCGCGCCGCTTGGCCGGACGGCGTGTTCTTGACCGAAGCCAGCGTGCTCGAGATCGAGGCGCTGGCCGCTCGCGGTGAGCGCTCGCAGGCCGCAACGCGCGCAGCGGACTTCGTCGCCGCCCACCCCGACAGCCCGCAGGCAAATCGTCTGCGCACTCTGATCCCGTCCCCAAAGCACTAGCCCGTCGCTGCTCGGCGGCTGGCCGAGATTGGATGAAACATGTCGAGCTCGCGAACTCGCGGGCGGGAGTGCGCCTCGACGTTGCCGCTGCCGCCCCCCAAGTTGAGCCTTCCACCCTCGGTCGAGTCGTGGCTAGCTTCGCCACAATGAACGAGCTTGCGCGCTACGTCGTCGACGTGCCCGACTTTCCGAGCCCCGGCATCCTATTTCGCGATATCAGCCCCTTGTTGCGGTCGCACTTCGCCGACACCGTGCGGGCGCTCGATGGCCTGTTCAGCAGCGCAGAGTGGGCTGGCTTCGACGCGGTTGCCGGTGTCGAGTCACGTGGCTTCGTCCTGGCGGCCGCGCTCGCGATCCAACGCGGCAAGGGCTTCGTGCCCGTGCGCAAAAAGGGCAAGCTGCCGCCGCCCGTCGTCGATATTGCTTATGATTTGGAGTACGGGGCGGGGGTGCTCGAGATGCAGCCCGGCTCAGGTCGCCTGCTCTTGATTGACGACGTGCTTGCCACCGGTGGCACATTGCTCGCGGCGGCGCCGCTCTGTGAGCTAGCGGGCTACTCGGTTACCGGAATCGGTGTGTTGATCGACATCGGGCTGATGAAAGATTTCTCTTGGCGTGACCTCCCCGCACGGACGGTGATCCACTATGGCTGAGCACTTGCCGCTGGTAGTGATCGCTCTCGAGCTCGAGGGGCAAGGGCTATTCGAGCAAGCGGGGGTGAGCGTGCTGTACACCCGGCTGGGAAAGGTCAATGCCGCGCTCAGTTTGGCGCGTCGCCTCGCGACCTTGCGCGCTCAGGGCGCGCTGCCGAACTTGGTCGTGAATTTCGGCACCGCTGGCAGCCGAACCTTCGCTACGGGCAGTGTGGTTGCATGTCGAGAATTCGTGCAGCGCGACATGGACGTGACCGGCCTCGGCTTTGCGCTCGGCGAAACGCCGTTCGAAGCCTTGCCCGCGAAGCTGTCGTTCCCCTCGGTGTTCCAAGGCTTGCCCGAGGGCGTGTGCGGAACCGGGGATCGCTTCGAAACGGGAGCGGCAGGGCTCGCCTGTGACGTGATCGACATGGAAGCGTACGCTTTGGCCAAGGCCTGCTTGGCCGAAGACGTGCCCTTCGCCAGCGCCAAATACATCAGCGATGGCGCCGATCACACGGCGGCAGACGACTGGCAAGCGAGTCTGCCCAAAGCCGCCGCGGCGTTTTGGGCTCTGTACCAATCGCTGACTGGCGCTCGATACTTTGAGAAGCCCTCCGGCTGATCTAGTTTGCCGGTATGGTTTCGAGTTCCAAGCTTCGGGTAGCGGTGCTGTTTGGCGGGCGATCGGCGGAGCACGAGATCTCGCTGCTTTCGGCGCGCTTCGTGGTCGAGTCGCTGGACCGTGACAAGTACGAGCCGCTCTTGATCGGCATCGACAAGAGCGGCCGTTGGCTGCTGCAAGAAGAGGCCCTGCTGCTCAATGCGGCGCGCGATCCCCGGCTCGTGAAGCTGAACCAAGCCATGCCAGGCGTGCTCTTGTCTCCGCATCCAGCGGGTGATGGCCAGAGTCTGCAGCGCGTCGATTCGACATCGGGCGCGCCGCTGGGCGCGGACGTGATTTTTCCGGTTCTGCATGGGCCGATGGGCGAAGACGGCACGGTCCAAGGTCTACTCGAGCTGTCTGGTTTGCCGTACGTCGGCGCGGGCGTGCTCGGTTCGGCCGTGGGCATGGATAAGGACGTGATGAAGCGGCTGTTGCTGCAGGCCGGTTTGCCGGTGCTGCCGTACGAGACCCTGCGCCGTAATGAATGGCGCGCGGCGCCTCGGGTGGTGTTGGCACGGCTCGCCCGGCTCGGCTTTCCGCAATTCGTGAAGCCCGCGAATTTGGGCTCTTCAGTCGGCGTCAGCCGCGCCAAGAGCGAGCTGGAACTGACGCCCGCGCTCGAGCACGCCTTCGAGTTCGACGACAAGCTGGTGATCGAAGCGGGCCTCGACCACCCGCGTGAGGTCGAGTGCGCGGTGCTCGGTGGTGACTCTCCGCGTGCCTCGGTGCCGGGTGAGATCACCATCGATCATCCCGATGGCTACTACTCCTATGCCGCCAAATACGTGGACGGCACCGGCGTTCAGACCAAGATCCCCGCCGATCTCCAGCCCACGCAGATCGAGGCGGTGCAGCGGCTCGCGCTAGCCACGTTTACTACCCTCGAATGCGACGGCCTCGCGCGCGTAGATTTGTTTTTGGACAAGGGCGGGGCCTGGTACGTCAACGAGATCAATACACTGCCCGGCTTCACCGCGGTGTCGATGTTTCCCAAGCTGTGGCAAGCCAGCGGGGTACCTGCGGCCGAGCTGATGACGATCTTGATCGATGATGCTCTGGCCCGCGCGGCTCGCAAGCGCGCGCGGCGCTCGAGCGTTTGAATCGAGCTTACGAAGACTTGGGCAGCGCGTTGACGCCGACGCGCGCGACCGATAGCTCGTAGTAGCGCGCCGCCAAGTCAGCCTCACTGGCGCGGCGGTGCATGTGGCTCTCGCGCCCCTCGACGAAATAGGCCCCGGAAATGTGGGCGTATTCCGGGGAAATCGCCAACATGACCGAACTCCGGGCACCCTTGCCGAGCGAGTCCGGACCACGCATGTCGAAGCCGGTGGTGAGCAGCTTGGTCGAGACCACACCCGGGTGCACCGCGTTGACCTTGACGCCGCGCGCTTGTAGGCGCCGCGCAAGCTCGACCGTGAACAGTACGTTTGCAAACTTGGACGTGGCGTAGGCCTGATAGTCGTCGAAGGCGGTGCGCGTGTTGTCGATATCCTCGAGATCGATATGGGCGCGCGCGTGAGCGATCGAGCTCAAGTTGATGACGCGCGTGAGCGCCTGCCCGACCGTACTTTCGAGCAGTAAATGCGTGAGTAGCACGTGCGCGAAGTGGTTCACGGCCAAGGTGAGCTCGATGCCTTCGGCGCTCAACTCACGGCGCTTCATGTATACGCCCGCGTTGTTGATCAGCGTGTCGATCGCAAGCCCGCGCCGCTCGAGCTCGGCGACGAGGGCGCGCACCTGGGAGAGGGACGCAAAGTCGGCAATCACGGGCGCGGGGGGCAGTGCTTCCGAGACGCTCTGCAGCTCTTCGTAGGCCGCGGCCAGGCGCTCTTGACTGCGACCATGGATAATCACGCGCGCGCCCAGGCGTGCTAGTTCCAGCGCCGTTTCCCTGCCGATGCCGTCCGTTGCGCCGGTCACCAGCACGACCGAATCGGTTTTGTGAGGGGCGGCGCGCATCCCCCCAACCTGCCGGCAAGGCTTGCCATCGTCAAGCCGCAGGGCGCACGATCACTCTGCTTTTCTGAGCTCTTTGATGGCCAGCGTGACGTCCTTCCCGTTCACGACGAGGCCCGCCGATTTGAGCTGCTTCATCGCGATGCCGGTGGCTTGTCCGTCGTTGCCGGCGGCCTTGATTTGCGGTGCCACGGCCGCCAGCGCCTGCACGATTTCTTCGAGGCTCAGGCTCTTCGGCAAATACGTAGCCAGGATCTCCATTTCCTGAGTCAGCACCGCGCGCTTCTCGGCATCGGTCGTGGACGCTAGCGTCTCTTCGTTCGACTTCAGCAACTTACGCAAGATCGCCATGGCCTCTTCGTCACTGCCTTGGCGACCGGGACGAGCGGCCTCGGTGGTGATCTCGCCCATGGCAACGCGCAAGATTTCCTTCTCGACCTGGGCCCCTGACTTGATGGCCTGGAACATGCGCGCCTTGATCTGATCGATGAGCATCGGGAGCCTCCGCGCTGCTCCATACCCTCAACGCGCCCCTCGGTGGCCCAAGTTCCGCCCGCTGCCGGCCCAAGCCCCAAAAATCCCGGCCGGCCCCTTGCGCGACTGTTCCTATAGATGTATCTATTAGTCATATCGTTACGATGTATCGCGCCCCAACCCGGTCGTCTGCCTCGTCCCCACCCATTCTCTAAGACCAAGAAATCAAAGAATAAAATGCATCACCATTCAGATCACAGGCACAACCCGGGTGCGTTCGCGGACCGCTCGGAGTTCTGGGCGAACTGCCAAGGGCGGCGCGGACCGTTCGGACCGCGTGGTCCGTTCGGCCCTCCGGGCGGCGGCGGGCGCAGTCCCTCGTGGGGGGATTGGTTCGGCTCGCCACCACCTCGCGCCGAGCGCGGCGGCGTTCGCTACCTCGTGCTCGACGCCCTCGCGGAGCGCCCGCGGCACGGCTACGAAGTGATTCAAGTCATCGAGGAGCGCAGCGGCGGATCGTATCGTCCGAGCCCGGGGGTGATCTATCCGACCCTACAAATGCTCGAAGAGCTGGGGCACGCGCGCGTCGTCGAACAAGACAATCGCAAGGTGTACGAGATCACTGACGCGGGCCGGGCGGATCTGCTCGAACATCGCGAAGAAGTGTCCGACTTCTACGAGCGCTTCGAGGACGACTCCTGGGAGAGCTATGTCGAGAACTTTGGCGACATCATGAAGCGCCTTGGCCGGTTGTTCAAAACTCTGAAGCGCGCTGGTGGCCGCGGCCACCTCACCCCCAAGACGCTCAAGAAGATCGGGGAAGTGATCGACAAGGCCGTACATGACATCGAAGCCGCCTTCGAAGAAGACCGCTGAGCCACATCCACTGCACATCACTCCCGTCCACTCACAATCGGCCCAGGTGACCCCCCCCATGAACCTCAGTCGGATCGCCGCTCGCGCCAAAGGCCACCTGCGCGGCAGGCCTGCGCACGTGTTCCTGTGGGAGTCGCTAGTACTGGCCGTGTTCGGCGCGATCGCGAGCGCGGTCGTGGGCTGGATGGCGGCCGGCGTGCTCAACTCCGCCAATATCGATTTGCCGCTGTCGATGCAGCTATTTCTGATGTCCGATCACTTCGGCCTGTCCGTCGTATTCAGCGCGCTGGGCGGCGCGATCGCGTTGATCACCGTCGTCCTGGGCGCTCACGCGCTGGCGCACCGAGCCTTTCGCCTGCTTACCTGAACGAGCCGCATCTGACCCGGTGAACGCGAACACCCGCGCGAGTCGAGGTGAATCGAGCTCGGACGGGTGCTGCGTTGGCCTATCGGGTCAGTGACTGATCAGCTGGCGTGCGCCGCAACGCGGCCCCGGCCGGAAGCGGGCGTACCACTGTGCGGTTCGGTCTTGGCGTGCAGCATGGGCGCGAAGGCATCTTTGTAGCTGCGAGCGAGGTACAGCTCCAAGCCGAGCAAGATGATCGGCAGGGCCAAGCCCGCCGGGGCCAAGAAAGCGTGGAACGCGAAGATGTTCACCAGCACGGGCGCCAAAACCGCCAGGGCGAGCGGCACGTAGCGATTCGAAAGCAAGAGTAAGCTCGCGGCGACTTCGGTGCCTTTGATCAACGGGAACATATAACCAGTTGCAAACAAGGCGGCGCCGAAATCCGCAGGCGGTCCGCTCATCGGCGGCTGGGGCAGGAAGTGCAGGAAGCCGTTCAGGCCAAACACGAAGAAGGCCAGGCCTAGGACGACGCGGGCGATACTGGGAAGCTTGCTGCTGATGCTGGACATGAGATTTTCTCCTCGGAACGTTGTGAGAAGTTTAATTGTTGCTCGGACCGGCGGTAGACGTGGCGCGGGCAACGGATAGTTGCTATGCGAGCAACAATGGACTTGAACCATGTCGCGGTTTTTACGCGCGTCGTCGAGCTCGAGAGTTTCACGGCGGCTGCCAAGCAGTTAGGACTGCCCAAGTCGTCGGTCAGTCGCACGGTGACTCGTTTGGAGGATGAGCTCGGAGTGCGCCTGCTGCAACGAACCACGCGCAAGCTGCACCTCACCGAGGCCGGCCAGGCCTACTACGAGCGCGCGCGCGTGGCGCTCGGTGCGCTGGATGAAGCCGCCTCTGCGGCGATGAACTTGAGCGCCGAGCCGCGCGGCACGGTTCGGCTGGCCGCGCCGGGGGACATGGGGATGATGAACTTGGGCGAGCTGGTGGCGCGCTTCGTGAAAAAATACCCGCTCGTCCACGTCGATATCTCGCTCTCGTCACGCTTCGTGGATCTGATCGCGGAGGGCTTCGATCTGGCTTTGCGTGCTGGAAAATTGGCTGATTCGAGCTTGGTCGCGCGAAGAATCGGCAGCGATACCTTGGGCCTCTACGCCTCGCCGGCCTACTTGCGTCGCCGCGGCCGCCCGAAGACATTCGCCGAGCTCGCCAATCATGATTGCGTGCTGTTCCGCGGCACCCACGGCAAGAGCGAATGGCAGCTCACTGGCCCTCGCGGCGAAGAGCGCGTGACCGTGCGCGGCCCGGTCAACGCCGACGAGATGGCGTTCGTGCTGCAAGCCGTGAACGCGGGTGTGGGCATCGGGCTCTTGCCCACGATCAGCGTGCGCCTGGCGGCGGCGCACGGAGCGTTGCCCCGGCCAGTGCGTTTGCTGCCCGAGTATTCAGGCGGAGGCGCGAACTTGAACGTGGTCAGCCCGTCGGCGCGGCTGCCGTCCGCGGCAGTCAGCGTATTTCGAGATTTCTTGGTGGCTGAGCTGACCGCGTTCTGGAATTCGGCTTGATTCTGGCACGCGCGGGCGGTGTGCTACACCCGCGCCGTGCCCAGTTTCGCCTGTCAGAGTTGTGCCAAAGAGTTCGCCGTCCCGGAGGCCACGTTGGCCAAATACCCCGGTTGGCAGCCCAAGCTTTGTCTGTCGTGCAAGAAGCAAGGCCCGCAGACTGCCAATAAGAAAGCCGCGCCCGCCGCGCGCCCACGTGGCAGCCGCTCGTCAGCCGGTTCGCGGGAAGAGAACTTGAACGTCGCCGAAGTTTTGGCCAAATACACCAGTGGCCCGGTCGATGGCGTGTTCACCGATGGCGCCGCCGAACCCAACCCGGGCGCGGGCGGTTGGGGCGCCGTGTTCGTCGCGAACAACCAAATCGTCGGCGAGGTTTGGGGTCACGAACCGTACACCACCAACAACCGCATGGAGCTGAGCGCGCTGATCAATGGCTGCGCGCTGGTGCCCGAAGGCCAGAAGGCCGTGCTCTATACCGATAGCCAGCTGTGCGTCAGCACCATCAACGAGTGGGCGAAGGGCTGGGAAGCACGCGGCTGGAAACGCAAAGGCGGCGAGATCAAAAATCTCGAGCTCGTGCAGCAGCTGTACGCTATCTGCCAACGGAGGCCCGAACTCGAGCTGCGCTGGATTGCCGCTCACTCCGGCAATCGTTGGAACGAATACGCGGACGCGCTCGCTACCGCCTATCGCCGCCAAGTGCGCTAGGGTCGTCCCTGAATTGCTCAGCCCCCGTAAACGTGCCCGTGCCCGTGCCCCTGCCCGAAAGAGGCAACGGGAGAGGCGGATGGCCGATTGGGTGGATGGAGCTGGATCACGAGCGGTTGGATGTTTACCACCTCGCGCTAGATTTTCTGGTTCTCGCCAGCGAGATTATCGAACGGCTGCCATGCGGGCGAAGTCACCTTTTGGGCTCGAGTTGCTCGAAGAGAGCGGACACAGGACCGGAAAAGCCATGATTGTTCGGTTTGTGTCGATGCTGATCGGGTTGGCCCAGAGTTGCGAGGATTGAGTCAGAGTCGCAGCCAAAGCAGCGCTCACCCGATCGCGACCACCGCACTGAATGTACACTCGATCTCGGAGCACGAGCCATTTCCCCACCTTCCGGGCACGGGCACGCTTACGGGAGGACCTGAAGTCAGGGACAGGCCCCAAACCGCGAAGGCCGTAGGTTCGATCGAGCTTGGGTTTGATGGTCACGCGCTCGTCGCGCCCGGCTCAGCCTTCGGCGTCCGAGTGCGGAACCCCGCGCGCTGCGAGGTGCGACGCGGGATCGCGATCGCCCCCCTGGCTCTAGGGCGCGACCACGTGCACGGAGCCGTCCGCCGAGACATGCAGGGCGACCGGTTTTTCGCCGCGGAAAATCAGCAATGCGTCGTCGTCGGCGTAGAGCGTGCTCAGTTCGCCGGCATTGGGGCCACCGAAGTCGGGCGCGTCGAATGCGATCACGTCTTTCGTGGTCGGCAGGGCGGCGAGCGGCGCGATGCGCAAGCGGGTTTCGCCCAGGCTCGAGCGCCACATCAACAGCAGCTTGTCGCCCAATGGCCCGGCCGACCACCACCACTTGCTCTCGATTCCCGGTACTTTCACCTCGTTCGACTTGCAGCCGTTCGCGTCGCAGTCGATGCGGCCGACGAGCACCCCGTCAGGCATCGTTTGCGCATACGTGAGGCTCGCGCCGGTTTTGGTGCAAACCAAGTCCGACTCCACGCCGCGTTCGAAGGGCATCGTCACGCTGCTCGGTTTGCTCCAGGCGCCACCTTGAAAGAGTGTGACGGTGACTTGCGTCTTGCCGTCGGCCGCGGTTGCTTTGGCATTGTGCTGTCCCGCGCGTGGCCCATAAGCGGCGACGGCGAGCGCGCCGTTCTTACGGCACCCGTGCAGCGTGCCCGAGAACGTGCCTTTTTCGACGCGCGCATCCTTGAGTCGTCCCGAGACGAGCGACTTGGCGATCAGCTCCGCGCCGGCTTCGGTTTGCTGCAGGTACACGACCTGATTGCCCAGGGACAAGGGATCGCCGACCAGCGTCGCGGTCGGCAGCTTGCTAGCTTTTCCGGCTTTGCCGGCGGACAGCATCGTGACCTGGAAGCCTTCGTCCTTGTCGCCGCGCTCCACGGCCAGCCCATCGCGCGTGAGACGGAGCGCGCCGAGTCCGCGCACGTCGGATTTTTGTCCTGTCTTCAAGTCGTAGGCAGAGAGCCCCTTCTCAGTCAGGCCGGCGGCGAAAACGCCATTCGCGTCTGGCACCAAATCGACGGTTTGGGCCGGCAATTCCGGCACCTCCGCGTGTGCGTCGAAGCAGCTGACCTTGCTGAAGCCCGCCGCGAACTCACAACCGCGCGGCTTGCCGCGGCCTTCACTCGGCTTGAGCAGCAGCACCGCGCGCCCGTCGGACGTGAGCAGCGGACCCACCAGACTGAGCGATTTATCGCTGAAGCTCTTCCAAGCGCCGCTGTTCAAGAGCGCAGCGGGCGCGGCTTGCGGAGCCGCCACTCCGGCAGCAGGTTCGGTCTTGAGCCCTGCGCTCGCGGCCGATTCCCAGAGTTCGGTGGCGACCGAGATCAGTGAGCTGTCGGTCGGCAACGTGCACGTGCCTTTGGTGTCACCGCAGGCCAAGCGCTCGTGCAGTTTGCGTTTGAGCAACGCCCCTTCGCTGCTCGTACCCAGTGCGGCATACAGATCGTCCGCGGGCGCCGCGCAACGCGCGGGCCAGCCGTTCTTCTGGTTCAAGGTCGCCGTGTTGCCGAGCGCGATCGAGCGCAACTGGGCAACACGAACGGGAAGCGCGCTTTGCGCGGCCGGGCCGGCGAGGCAGGTACTCAGTTCGTTCCACGACTTCTGCGCGTCGCCTTCGGAACAGGCGACGAAACTCAGGGCGACGAGCGCCAGGCGGAGCGTCGGTGGGCGTACGGGTGCGGCTAACGAGGCTCGGCGCGTCATGCGCCCGAGACTACAGATTCAACGGAACAGCGCCAACACTTCGTCCCGCGCATCGATCATCTGCGGCCAACTCGCGCGTAGATCCGCGGCGCTGAAGCCGACATGGCGCGCTTCGAGTGAACTCGATATTTCGTCGAGCAAGGGCTCGTTGACCGCCGAATCGTGGCGCAAATGATATTCCAGCCGATCCGCGAGCCGCACCACCGCCACTTGCATTCCGACCGTGCCCCCGCCTGCATACGCGCGCTCGGGTTGGTGGTGCCAGGCCACCACTTGCGCGATTGGCTCCGGAATTTTCCAGCTCGAGAGCACATGCGCGCCGAGCACTGCGTGATCGTAGCCGAGGCGGTCGCGCTCGACCAAATGCAAGCGGTCTGGTGAGTCGAGTGCGGCCGGTGGTAGGCCGTCGTACGATTCGATGCCCGCCTGCATGCACAAGAGCTTGCCGATATCGTGCAAGAGCCCGGTTAAGAACAACTGGTCGCCCGAGCGCAGTCGCCATTGGTCGGCGAGAGTGCGGGCGATGGCAGCCGTGCCGGCGCAATGATTGCGAATCGTCGCGCCACGGCTCTTGACGTCGCGGAACATGTCCATCGTTGCGACACCGACGACGATCTCGCGCACCGTGTTTCGACCAAGCCGAGCACACGCCATCAGCACGCTCTCGCACGGAACCAACGTGCGATAAAGCGCGGAGTTGGCGATGCGCAAGAAGGTGGCAGACAGCGCCGGGTCTTTCAGGATCACGCCTTCCAAATCAGCGGTGCGGTAGTCTTCGCTCCCCAAGAGGCTGAGCACTTGTCGGGCGACCACCGGGAAGGGCCTGATCTTCGCGCTGAGCAGCACCGCGCCGGCCAAGCGGTGGGTCGCGAGATCAGTGTCGTGCGCCGGATGCTCGTCCTTGTACCAGAGGTGATCCTGAACCACTTCGCGCGCTAGCTCGTGCACGCTCCAGCAACGGCTGAATGGCCGGTGAGTTAAGCGGAGCCCGCTCTGTCTATTATAGTGGCGGTCTGCGTATTTCAGTGTAATCTTTGGGCCAGAGAGTCGCCATGAGTTCAGTTCTGATCATTTCCGGTAGCCCGTCGAGCACCTCCCGCACCGAGCGTCTGGCTCGGTCGATCGCCCAGCGCGTTGCCGCGCGCGACGTTCAAGCGTCGCTGCTCGACGTGCGGGATCTCCCGGCCGCCGATTTGCTGCACGCGCGCTTCGATGCCCCGAGCATCGTAGAGGCGACGGCGCGGGTGGCCGCTGCCGACGGCATCATCGTGGCGACGCCCGTGTACAAGGCCGCCTACTCTGGCTTGCTCAAGACCTTCTTGGACGTGCTGCCGCAATTCGGTCTGCGGGGTAAGGTCGTGCTGCCGCTCGCCACGGGCGGTTCAGTCGCCCATGTGCTCGCGATCGACTACGCGCTCCGCCCGGTGCTCAGCTCGCTCGACCCGCTGCACGTGGTCAATGGCTTGTTCTTGTTGGACAAGCAGATCACCGTGCTCGAAACCGGTGAGGTGCAATTGGAGCCCGAGGTCGATCAGAAGCTGAATGCGGTGATCGACCAATTTTTGCGCGGACTGCAGCGGGTCGCCAGCGCCGGGATTTGAGCACTACTTGCCGGAGGCGGGGCCTGGGTGATGGTTGCCGAGCGCGCCGGCCGTATCCTTGGCCGCGACGGCTAAATTGTGCGCTAGACTTTTTTGCGCGCGATCTTTCAGTGCACGTGAAGCCGACTCGAAGCGCTTGGCTTGCGCCTCCCAAAATTTGGGATCGTTTTGCGGTGGTGCGAGGCTCAACACGTAGGCTGCGTCGAAGGCCGCTAGCGGCGCGCTCGGGTTGTTTTTTTCGGCGGCCAGGCGGTCGAGCTCCGTCACCTGCAGCGCGCCCGTCGGCAGCTGCGGCCCGCGCAAAACCAGCTCGCTCGCATCGCGCGGCCCGTTTTGTAAGCTGCTGGCCAATGCAAAATAAAGGGCGCGTTCGGGGTTCGGATTCTGGCCGCTGCTGATCTCTGCTGCCTCCTTGAAGTCCTCGGCGCGGAAATAGACTCGGCCGCGCTCGATCAGCGCTCGCGCGAGTAAGTCTTGTCCGGCCTCGTCCAGTTTGAGATGTGCGGCGAGCGACCGCGGCAGGCCACGCTCCAGAAGCGCGCGCAAGAGCTGCCCATCGTGCGTAACATCGGCGAGCAGGTAAGACGCGTAGAAGGTGGGCACCCGTAGCGCAAGCTTGCGTTCGGTCGTGTCCGCGAGCGCGGGTTTCAGCGGAGGGAGCAGCAGCGCGTCGAGCGCAGTGACACGGCTGCCGGAGTAGACATCGGACAGCAAGGCGCGTGCGCGCTCGACCCTGGGATCGACCAAAATCCATTCCTTGGCCAGCTCGCGTAGGCCGACCAAGGCTGCGTCACGGCCGCGCGCTTTGCGCGGTTCGAGCGCTTCGTCGAGCGCGGCGTAGTAGGCTTCGCGCACCTCGGCGTCGTCGTTCATCTCCTTCGGCAGCGCCACTCGGCGCACCACCGATACGAAGCGCATGTCCGCCAGGCCTGCCTCGATCGCCACCACGCCCTTCGCATACTGACTCAGGCGCGTCGCCGGAAGCGAGAGCTCGTGGATCGCTTGTGCCTGCGCCACGATCCAGGGCTTGAGCGTGCTCTGGAAAAACTCCATGAAGTGCGCTTTGTCGAACGGCGCCGAGAGCTCGGGCGCCTTCTGCACCAGGCGCGCGAGCCGCCCTGCCGAGGCCAACGCGATCAGCGCGTCCTCGATATTGCGTTCCAGCTCGGGGCGCCTCGGTTCCAAATACGGTAAAGCGATCAGATCGGCGCAGCCCAGCGGGGCGAGCTCGGCGCGCAGCGCGCGCACCAAGCCGGGCGGCAGGTTCTTGTCGCTCTCCAAGCACGCAAGCAGTGCATCACGCTCCAGGAGCGACGTTGCACCCAGCGCCTGCGCCAACTGATCGCGCGCCGTTTCGCTCGCCGCAGCCGGCTTGCAGGTCTCGCCCGCGTGCGACAGATACTCCTGGCAGCTCGCGTCGGCGGGCGGCACGCCCGCGGGTGCGGCGACCAACGGTACCTTCTGCTTGGCGGGTTCGACCTGCTTCCACTCGGTCTTTGCCGGTTCGGTTTTGGTAGGCGGCGATTGGACAGGCAGCGCGGCTTGGGGGGCACACGCCCATAGCCAGCTGGAGGTGGCGAAAACCGAGAGCCAAGAGGCAACACGCATCGCTCGATACGACCCGCAAAATGGCGCCAGGTCAAGCCGGCGGATGGCGGGGCTAGTCCGCGAAATAATTCAGGAAAATGTCGTGCGATTGGCGTTCTTGCTGCGCTCGGGCGGGGCCTTCGTCGCGCGAAAAATAGCAGCATCTTCGGCCTAGCCATCAACTTCGAACGACGAACGGCCGCTTCATCTGTCGTGTACGTGTGTGAGTGCGAGTCGTAGACATGAGGTTTAGCAGCGCGCGCACCATCCTGGTGATCGACGACAACGCGGTCGTGCTCGAAGCCACGCGTTCGACGCTCGAGCAAGCGGGCTTTCGCGTCGTGACGCGCGATCGGGCCAACGGCGCGGTCGTCGCGGTCTTGAACGAACGGCCCGACCTGGTGTTGCTCGACGTGAACATGCCGAACATGACCGGCGACTCGCTAGCCGATATCTTGGGTAGGACCCGAGCCACGCGCGGTACGCTGGTCGTGCTCTATTCGAGCTTGCCGGCCAATGCGTTGCGCATGAAAGCAATGGCTGCAGGGGCGCATGGCTTCATCCAGAAGACCGGCGTACAAACCGAGCTCGTCCGACAAGTGCGTGCATTCCTCGAGCAAGACTCGCTCGGTGCGCAACGCGTGGCCTCGATCTTGGCCGGTGAGGAAGGCTCTTCGAGCGCGCGCATCCGCGTGGCAAGGGCGGTAGAAGAGCCGCTTTCAGGCGCTCCACCGAGTAGCCGGCCGTTCCGGTCGAGCTCCAATTCGCCCGCCGAGAGCGTCGGATCCATACCCAGCGCGAGCGCGCCCCCGCAGCTGCACGATAGCGGGACGATTCGGCTGCGCGTGCCCACCGCACTCTTTCTCGACGATGATTTGGCCGTGCTCACTGCCTACCGACGAGCGCTCAGCAGTGACGAAGTGAACGGTGAGTACCTGACCTCTGCCGATCAGGCGGTGCGTCGCATCGCCGCGGCCGAGCCGCCCGACGTGGTCGTCACCGATTTGGTCATGCCCGGCATGAATGGGATGGAGCTTTATCGACGGGCACTGGAGCTCGATCCGACTTGGCGACACCGTTTCGTATTCATCACCGGCGCGAGCACGGTCGGCCACGTCGCCGAATTCTTGCGTCGCGTGGGCGGGCGAGCCCTGGAGAAGCCAGTCGATACGCGACGTTTGCGAGATGCCATCCGCTACGCGGCAACGGGCGCGCGAATCTTCCGGAAACATAGCGCAGACGGCTAGTTTTACGCCCTTTCGCCTCAGTCGCGCGCGTTGAACATGCGTGGCAGAGTGTAAGCCATGGGTAGACTCTGGACGATTGTGCTGGGCTGCTCGTTCGTTGCTGGTTGCTCGCCGAGCAGCGCGGCGCCGCTTCGGTCGCCTTCGCTCGACTACGCGCCGCCAGCGGCGACCACTGCCGATGGCGACACGGTCGGTGCCGATCGCCGCGGGCCGGGCGACAAACTGCACGAGGGCGTAACCAGTGATGGCCCCGCGCCCGGTTGGGACGCGAGCAAAGACGGACTCACGTACGATCCGAAGCATCGCGTCGGTGGTGCAGTCGATCCTCCGCCGGCCAACGGTTCGTCACCGTCGAAATAGCGTGCTGATTGCCACTCTCGCTGCACGCGGCAGTCCATTCCTTGCTCACATGTAGGCTGAGCGATTACTCTATTTGGCTCGGCTCGTTGACGTGACCGCGTGAGGCGGCCTACCGTCTGTCGAGCTTTTGGGCTTTTACGGAGGAAAGAATATGCGTGGTTTAGCAGCTTGTTTGGTGGGTTTTCTGGGATTGGGCGCGCTCGCGACGATGGCCGCCTGCAGTGATTCGACCGACGTCGGTTCGGCGGGCAGCGCGGGCAGCGCAGGCAGCGCAGGCTCGAGCGGCGGCGCCGCCGCGGGCAGTGGCGGCAAAGCGGGTAGCTCGAGTACGGCGGGCGCCGGTGGCGCGGCTGAATGCGGCTTCGCAACCGACGCTTGCAATGAGTGCCTGACCGATAAGTGCGATGAGCCGGTCAACGCTTGCGGCGCAGATCAGAGCTGTCTGAATGATTTGCTCGCGCTTCCCAATTGCGTCTGTGATCCCTCCAAGGAGCCGGACACGTGCGTCGCTGGCTTCGTTCAAGCGAACGGCGACCTCGGCGAGAAGTTGGCCAATTGCTACACGCTCAATTGCGCTGACCTTTGTCAGTAGGTTGAGCTGAGCGCGCCCTCTGCCCGTCACTTCGACGCGCAGAGGGCCGGCTACTGCCCGGCTTCTTCGTCGGCCGTGGCCTTCTTGATCTGATCGATGAGTGACCCCGAGCCATACGGGTTCGAACGCGCGGCAGGCGGTAAATCGCTGCTATTCGGCGTTTCCGGCGCGCTCGACTCAGGCGCCGAGACAGGCGCTTGGGGCGGCGTTTCTTCGCTGCTCTCCGCGGTCTCGGTTGGTACCAGTTTGGGTGTGGCGCGGACGGAGCGCGGAGCGCTGCGCTTGCGCTCGACCGATAAACTCTCGAGCTCGACCACGCGCGGTGCGCTACTGGCGGTGGGGGCCGGAAGCTGAGCGGCCGGACTCGAGGCGGGGGTGTTGATGCGGGGGGTGGCCGCGGCGCTGGCGGGGAGCACCTGCGCTGGGCGCGATTGCTTCAAACTGCGCACGAGCGACGCGCCTGCTGCGGAAGCCGTGACGCACACGACCAAGGCAATGCACGCGGATAACCAGCGCGGTCGCTCGCTCAGTGAATCCGCGACGTGAAGGTTGGCGAGTGCGTGCTCGCTCGGGCGGTCGGTGCTGCGTACGGCAGTGACGACCGGGATTGGCGAGGAGGTGGGCGGTGACGAAGCGGCGATTGCTACCGGCGGCGGCGGCGGTGAAGGACGGGTGGCCGCAGAGGGCGTCGCCGGTGCGGCCACTCGCGGCAGCTGCGCTGGTCTCGGGAAGGGCGTGCTCAGCGGGTTCGACAGAGACGAGAGCGACGCGCGCGCCAGCGGGGGCGGTGGACGCGTCGACGGATGCGCCGAGGTGTCGAGACTCGGAAACGGGGCGCGGGTGGGCGCGAGCAATGGCGTCGGCTCCGGCTTTTCCAGGGCGAATTCCAGAGTTGCCAGTGGCCGCTCGTAGCTGGCCAACGATTGCGGCGTGGCCTCTTCCAGTGTGGGTTTCGCAGCGGGCGGCGCGCTCTTCGGGGGGCTGCGACCAGGCAGCGGGGTGCGAATCGCCGGCGCCGGCGGGCGAGTTGCGACTGACGAGGTGGTTGGCCCGGGTGCGGTACTCGGCGCCAGCGGGGCGGGGTGGGAACTGGCGCTGGCAGCGGGGATCAACGTGCCCACTGGTCGCCATGTGGGCATGCCTTCGCGCCAGACCAGCGCGCCTTCGCCGAGCTTGCCGGTGCGACGCGCGATGATGAGCTGCTCAATCGTCATCTCGACCAACTCCGTGCCGCCGAGATCGACGTACCAGAGTGGCTTCTCCGTGGGGGCGATGGACGGTTGTCGGGCGCGCACTGGTGCGGGCGCTTGCGTGCTGTCTCGCGGCGCGGGTCGTGACACGCGCTCGTCGTCGACGAGGCTCGGTTGCTGTGAGCGAGAGCGGCCGCTTGCGTTGACCAGGGCGGCCGCGGCAAGCGTACTCATCATACGCGTCGCGTCGTCCTCTTCCGGCTCGTCGCGAGCACTCGGGATCTCGATTGGCGGTGGAGTGGGCTCCGAGCGGCGATCGGTGTGAGCGCGATCGAGCCGCACGAAGTGTCCGCACTCACAACGCAAAACGCGAAGCTTACGCGCCTGCTCGCCGCTCGTCACATGACGCCGGCCGCAGCCGCTGCAGTCGACCTCGTGCAATCCGCTCATCGGGGCCCGGCAGCATACCTCCGGCTAATGAGCCGGCAAGGGCCTTGAGTCGGTATTTTCTCCGCGCTTAAAAAATGAGCGCCCCGTGCACGCCCAGCACGTAGCTATCGAAGGCCGGGTAGTCGCCGCTCTTCAACATGCCGTTGTAGCCGCCGTGCACGCCTAAATCGATGAACGGCAGGAGGGTCAGGTCGAGGGTCACCCCGGCGTCCGCCGTGGCGCCCGAGCGACCGTCGCCCAGGCTAGTGGAAAGGTGCCCATACCCGAGGTGCGCGTAAATCCCCGGTTCCAGCACTTTCAAGAACGATATCCGGCCGCCCACGATGCCTTGCGAGAACTTGGCGCCCGCGTCCCCCGAGAACGTATGGTACGCGCCGCCGATCTCGGGCGTGAGTTGCAGTGCCAACAAGTCGAGCTTGTACCCGAGTCGAACGTTGAAGCCAGTGCCGCTCGACACGGCGGGCTCGTCGATGCCATTCGTGTAGTCGAGGTCGACCCCGATGCTGGTCCCGCTCTTGGCTTGCGCATCGCGCGCGCCGATGAACATGAAGCTGGAAGCAAGCAAGGCGGGCAGGAGGCGAAGGGCGAGTGAGCGGTATCGAATCATTTTCGGGCGTACTCCTAGGTAATGAGTAGAGCACACAGCAAAGGCCGAGCCAGGTTTCGAAACAAGCTGGTACTCGCGTTCGCGCGCATTCCGCCTCGCTTCGCGTGGCAGGTTGCGACGCGCGGAGCTCACTTGCGAGGCAAAATGTCGCTGACATGAGCCGGCTGGAGCAGGGGCGTTTGCAGCGTCGCGCGGCTGCGGCCTAGCCTGGGCTTCGGATGTTGGTTCGCTTGCCTGCCGGTCGTGAGATTTGGCGCCTGTTCTGCCTGGTTTGTTGGCTCGTGGGCTGCTGGTCGTTGCCGCGCAGCGCGCGCGCGGAGACGCTGCAAGCAGCGATCGGCAGCAAGGCTTTCACGATTAGCAATGCGCGCGTCGCTTGCGCGCCGCCCGGCGGCGGTTGGTCGATCGATGCGGCGTCGCAAGCACGCGCATTGCGACCACCGACGAGTAACGAAGCGATCGGCAAGGCGGTAAGCTTGCGAGTTGCGGCTTCGCTCGCGCTGTGCCCGACCGAGGCGGACACGCTCGACCTCGTGGCTACCGCGCGCCCGCCGAGCATCGAGGCGAGCAGTGTCGTGTTGCAGTTGGATCAGGGGAAAGTCGAACTGCACGGCACCCGCTTGGCGGGGGCAGCCGTGGCCTGGCGCAGCAATACGGCGTCGGGCGTCGACGTGTGCGAAGCGCCGAAGCTGGAAAATGGCGCGGAGCGTTGCGTGTTCGAAGTCGGTCGTGGACTGTCAGCGGATCCGGCGAGCGGCCATTTGTCGTTCATCCCCGCGGGCGGCCGCGCGGGTCCGGATGTCACGAACTTCGATCTCCAAGGTGAGTTGGCCAGCTCGAGCAGTTTCGTGCTGACCCCGGCGCGCGTGGTCTTGTCGAGTATCGTGCCGCAGGATGCGTCCATCGATCTTTCGACCGGGCACGGCGAGGTCGAATTGAGCCATCCGGAAGCGGTTTCCGGCGTGGATTGCGGCGCGCAGCGCTGCGAGCTGTCCGGTCGCGCGCTCCGGGTGCGCTCCTTGTCCAGCAACGTCGGCTCGGTAGACGTGAAGTTCCGACTGATCCCCGGGGTAGTCGTGAGCAAAGGCGCGGGGTTCGAGGCGACGCCCTCGGTCTCGCTCGCCGTCGTGCACTGTCCGATGTCCGTGCCCTCGGGGCCGATCTTGCGAGACACCGACGCCGCAAGCTTCGTCCTGCGCATCGAGGGTCGCTGTGCGCGCGAGGTGCCGTCACTCAAGTTCATGATCGGCTCGGAAGCTTCCGAGGTACGGATGACCCTGGTCGATTCGACCGGCACCGACGTACTCATCTACTTGGGCAACACGTCGGCCTCGTCGGTGACGGTGACCGCGGTGCATGAAGACTCGCCGAGCGTCGCGGTTGCCGTCGCGCGGATCGAGACCGCGGTGCCTCCCCGCAGTAGCGCATCGCTCGAAATTCCCGGCCACAAGAACCTCGGTTTCATTCCCACCAATCGCCCGGCGATCGTGCATCTGCCTCCGCTCGGACAACATGGGCATCTGGTCCCGCTGCCCATCCCCGGCGTTTACACCGTACAAAAACAGAACGCCGAGTACTCCGTAACCGGTGACCCAGACGCATCGGGGCAAATTGCGCTCCGCTTTGGCTACCGCGTCGACTCGCTCCCGGGAGCCCTGGCCGAAGCCGATCTGGGGCTGATCAACAGCCCTCTGCTGCGCCCGATCCGCGAAGCCAACCTGCCGGCTCCGATTGGCGGTTCCGCGCTCGGTCCGAGCCCGATCGTTGAGTTCGTGTGTGGAACCCCAAACAACCCCGCTGAACGCATCACACCTGGGATCACCGCGCACCTGCCATACGAGAGCCGCGACAACTGTCGCTTGATTTTTCATCGTAACCGGCTGCCCCGGAGCTACGGCACGCAAAAGCTCAACCTCGAGATCGACGTCGTCGACTCGGACGGTTCATCGCGCGCCGAGGGGCACGTGTCCGAGAGCATCGTGATGCGACCGGGGGCGGATCCAATCTACGCCTGGATCAACGGCGTGAAGGCGCCCTTCGATCGCATCCTGGTGCGCTTGTCGCACGCCGCGGACGAGGCCCACTACGTAGGCGCACTCGAGATTCAAACAGGCGCGCCGGAGGTGAAATGGACGGCGATTATGGGTACCGGGCGCGCACGGTTGTACGCCACCACCGCGATCCCGACCGGTCTGTATCGATTCGGTGACGATGCGCACAGCGGTGTGCTGTCGCTCAATTTCGGGGTCATCTCGCGCCTCACCTGGCTCAGCAGAGACGGACATGAAGGCTTCCTCGGGCTCGAAGCGGGCATCATGGCCATCGGCTTGGCGAACGACACGAGTACGACGGGCCAGTCACTCACCGAAATTGGCGCAGTCGCCGGCCTGGGTTTGAGCGTCCCAATCGCCAACCGCTCCACGCCCACCCAGGCCTCGATCAACCTGCACGCCTGGTATGAAGTCGATATCTCACATCACGGGGGCGAAAGTCAGGGGAGCCGCACTTCGATCATCTTTGGCCCGAGCATTTCCATCGGCAATATCGGGACGAACCTGTAGCCAGGTGCGGACTTGCCATTGCGCCGGCGGCGCCCGCCCCGTATCTTTCTCGAATGCGGATTGGGTCTCGGGCTCTCATCGTCGGTCTGCCGTCGCTGCTTCTGGCGATTGCCTGCCTGTCTGGCGAAAATCAGTGCTTGAATCCCCATCCCGATTTGCCGTCGTGCCGTGGCACGGACAACAACCCGGGTAGCTTCGGTGGCAAGTCTTCGGTCGCCGGTGCGCCGGGCACGAACACCGGAAATCCGTCTTCTGGCGGCACGTCCGCGTCGGGCAGTGCTGGCCGCGCCTCGACCGGCGGCGGCAACGAGCCAAACGAAGGCGCCGCTGGCAGCAGCAGCGATGACGCGGGCGGAGCCGGTGGCGATAGCGCGCTCGAGCCCGGCGTCGACGGAGGAGCCGGGGGCGCAGCGGGCAGCGACAACGGTCCCTTCTGAGCCTACGGCGCGAGAGCTTACGCCCATGGATGACACGCAAAGTGTGCTTCGCGACTATTCGGTGATCGCGGTCGTCGGGTTGAGCCGCGATCCGTCGAAGGCCGCGCACTCGGTCCCGGCGAAGCTCCAAGCCGCCGGCTTCCGAATCGTGCCCGTGAATCCGGAAGCCGCGGAATTGCTGGGCGAGCCCGCGTTTGCTTCGCTGAGCGAAATTCCGTTTCCGATCGAGCTGGTGTTGGTTTTTCGCCCGGCTCGTTTTGCGCCCGCGATCGCCGAGCAAGCGGTGGCGATTGGTGCCAAGGCGCTCTGGTTGCAACAGGGCATCTATTCTTCCGAAGCTCGCAGTATCGCCAAGCGCGCTGGCCTGCGCTACGTCGAAGACCGCTGCGCGGGCGTGGAACGCGCGCTGTACGGCATCGTGAAGCGCTAGCGCCCGGCGCGAGTGTCGCGGCCCACGCCGACAGCGGCAATTTGCAACACGCGCTTGGCCGTGCGCGCTGACGTCTCGGTTGACGATTGCGTCGCTCATGGCGGATTATCTGCGATCGAGCCGAGTGGTATGCGTCCTACTGCCCGCGTGAAAGGCTACGAATGACTCGGATCTTGGTCGTCGAGGATAGCCCGACGCAGGCCATGGAACTCAAATATCTGCTCGAAACAACGGGGTTCGAGGTCGAGATCGCGGGCGATGGCTCGAGCGGGCTCGAGCGCTGCAGGCAGCCCGGGGTGGACGCGGTGCTGAGCGACGTCGTGATGCCAGGCATGGACGGCTACGAGCTTTGCAAAGCGCTCAAAAGCAATCCGGACACTGCGCAGTTGCCGGTGATGTTACTGACTTCTCTCTCCAACCCGATGGACATCATCCGCGGTCTGGAGTGCGGCGCGGACAACTTCCTGACCAAACCGTACGACGGGTCGTATTTGATTGGTCGGGTCCGACGCCTGCTCGAAAACCGCGCGCTGCGTGGGGATCGCAAAGTCTCCATGGGTGTGGACGTGGTGCTCATGGGCAAGCAGTTCACGATCAACTCGGAAAAAGAGCAGGTGCTGGATCTGCTGCTGTCGACGTTCGAGGAGGTCTTGCGTTCGCGCCAGCGCGAGTTCGAAGCCAAGCTGAACGAACAGACCTTTCGTGAATCACAACGCTTCCTGCAGTCGGTGCTGGATGCGCTCGCGCGTCAGATCGCGATTATCGACCATCGCGGAAACATCCAAGTCGTCAACGCCTCATTTCGCCAATTTGCGCTGGAAAAAGGCTGGGATCAGGGCCGCAAGCTGGAAGGGTCGAACTATTTCGAAACCTGGCTGGCGCTGACCTTCGCGCGAGAGCACGCCCCCAAGGTGCAAGACGGCCTAGATGCGGTGCGTTCCGGCAAGCAGAGCAGTTTTTTCATCGAGTACTCGACGCGAGTCGAGAGCGCCACGCGCTTCTATTCGCTGTCGGTCGTGCGATTCCCCGATCGCAATCAATACTTGTTCGCCGTCGAACACGAGGACATCACCTCGCGCAAACAGCTCGAACGTCAATTTCATCACGCCCAAAAGATGGACGCGATCGGTCAGCTTGCCGGCGGGGTCGCGCACGATTTCAACAACCTACTGACCGTCATTCGCAGCTACGGCGATTTGCTGATGCAAGAATTTTCGCCCGGCGGCCAGCAGTGCGAAGACATGGAGCAAATCCTGAAGGCGACGGATTCGGCGAGCGCGTTGACCAAGCAACTGCTGGCGTTCGGGCGCCAGCAAATGGTCAAGATGGAGGTGCTCGACCTGAATGTGATCATCGACGAACTCGACAAAATGCTGCGGCGTTTGATCGGAGAGGACATCGAGTATGCCACCGTGCTCGAACACGGCGTGTCTCGAGTCGAAGCAGATGCTGGGCAAATTCAGCAGATCCTGATGAACCTGGTGATCAACGCGCGCGACGCGATGCCCAACGGAGGCAAGCTCACGGTCGAGACCAGGAACGTGCTCTTGGATAACGCGTACTCGACGTCGCACGATGGGGTGACGCCCGGCCGCTACGCCTCGATCGAGGTCACCGATACCGGGCTCGGGATGAGCGCCGAGGTGCAGGCGCGCGTCTTCGAGCCGTTCTTCACCACCAAAGACGTGGGCAAGGGTACTGGCCTCGGACTAGCGACGGTCTACGGCATCGTTCAACAGTGTCGCGGCCACATCCGGGTCTACAGTGAGCTCGATCGCGGTACGACCTTCAAGATCTATTTGCCCTGCGTGGACCAGCCGCTGTCCGAGTCGCGTGCGCCGGCCACGTCGGAGCGCGCCGCCGGCGACGAAACGGTGCTGCTCGTCGAGGACAACGTGGCGGTGCGCTCGGTGCTCGGCCGGGTGCTCAGAGACGCCGGCTACGTCGTGCTGGATGCCTGCGATGCGGCTTCTGCGTTGGCCATCTGCGAAACGTACGACAAGCGCATTCATTTGCTGCTCACCGATGTGGTGATGCCCGGGGTGAGCGGCCCGGAGCTAGCGCTGCAGCTGACCCAGAAACGAGCGGATATGAGGGTATTGTTCATGTCCGGCTATTCGGGCACGGCCATCACTCGGCACGGGGTTTTACGCGATGGCGTGCTCTTTTTGCAGAAACCATTCTCGCCCGGGTCGATCACGCGCGCGGTGCGCGCAGCATTGGCACCCTGATCGTGCACGAGCAGCTGCCGTTCGCGGGACTCAAAGCCCGTGCTCGGCTGACGCCAGCGTCGAGACGAGGCCGAATTGCTGGATCAGCTTCGCTTCGACTTCGGCGGCAGAGCGCGTCAGATCGTCCAAGTGCCAGAGGCGGATCGTGCCGTCGTCGCTGCCAGAGGCGAGCACGAAGGGGCGCTGGGTGAAGCGTACCGCGCGCACGCTGCCCGTGTGTCCAGGGAGCGTTGCGAGCGCCTTGCCGGTGACCGGGCTCCAGATGCGCACGGACTTGTCCTCGCTGGAGGACGCCAATTGCGTGCCATCGGCAGCGAAATCCACGCTGAGTACTTTGCCGTCATGGCCGCTCAAAGAGTATAGCCGTTTGTGACTGGCCAAACTCCAGACTCGCACCAAGCGATCCGCGCCGGCGGAGGCCAACAGCGTGCCGTCCCGCGAGATCGCGCTGCCCAGGACCCAATCGCCGTGTGCCTGCCAGGCGGCATCGACTCGGCCGGTCTTCATCTCGCGTACGGTGAGCACACCGGCTTGGTCTCCGGTGACCAGGGCGCCGGAGCGTGGGTCGACGCTCATCGTCTGAATCGGCGCGAGTGCCTCCTGTTCCTCGAGTAAGGCGGCGCTGTGCACGTCGAAGATCCGGAGTTTTCGGTCGATTCCAGCGGCGGCCAGGCTTTGCCCATCGAGCGCGAACGCCAATGCGCGCGTCTCTTGACGCAAGCCCTCGATCACTTGAATCGGGATTTTTTGCGCCAAATCCCAAATGAAGATTTGCGTGCCCGAGCCAGCCAGCGCCAGCCGTTGTCCATTGGCCGAGACCGCCAGCGCGCGCACGCGGTCCAGGCGCACAGGCAGGCGGGATGCGCAGATCCCGGTCGAAAGCTGCCAGATGCAGATGCCGTTTCTGCCTAGCCCGGCGCTCAGTAGCTGGTCGGGCGCAGCACCGATGCCGAGCGCGAGCACGTTGCCGCGTTCCGTGAGTTGATCCGGGCTGGCGTCTGCGCCCAGCGACCAGAGCCGCAGACCGCTGTCTCGGCTGTACGAGGCGAGCCGCATGGCATCGCCCGAGATGGCGACCTGATCGACTGCTTCATCGTGCTGTCTGATCAGCGCTCGCTGACCGCTGCGCAAATCGAGTACGCGGAAGCTCTTGTCCTTGCCGCCCAACGCCACGAGTCGGCGGTCGTCCGACCAGGCCAAGCTGGACATCACGTCGCCCAGCACGATCGGCGCTTCTACTTGGCTGCCGCTCTGGGTGTCCCAAGACCGCAGCGTGCGATCGGCACCGGTGCTCGTCAGGTACCGGCCTTGTTCGGCCAGCGCGAGGCCAAGCACGGTCCCCGCGTGACCGGCGAGCCGACGCTCGCTGTGGGTGGTGCCGTCGTACACGAGTAGCGCGCCGAGCTCGCCGCCGACCGCGAGTCGCGAGCCGTCTTTGGACCAAGCCAGTGCGCTCACCGCTTGCCCTAGCTCCATGGATCGCACGTTGCCCGCGAGGCCCGCTTGCCACACGCTCAGATGGCCGTGCGCATTGCCGCAGGCGAGCGCTTGCCCGCCCGCGCCGACGGCGAGCGCGGTTGGCTTTTGCCCGCAGGGCGCAAATTGGAAGGCGATCGCCTCGGAGGTTGCTGGGCGCACGCCGATGCTGCCGTCCGCGAGGGTGATGCCGAGGGTCGATGCATCGCTGGCGAAGGTGACCGATCCGACCTCGCTGTCGAGCACCGATTCGAGCGCGAGCTCTTGTGTCGATACGCGCCAGAGTTTCAGTTGATGACCGGTCGCGCAGGCGAACAGATCCGCGGCGAAGGACAGCGCGCTCTTGGTGCAGCCTCTGGTTTCCGGCAATGTCGCGCGCAGGGCCGGTCGCATCTCGCTGCGCGCCGCGATCACCACACCGCGCGCGTCGGCGCGTTCCTCTTGGGCGAGGGCACGCGCGGCTAGCAATTCTGCATCGATACTGTCGCCCTCTTGCAGCGCCTGCTGAGCGCGCTCGAGCAATACCTCTCCCAAACTGTGCCGGGCGTGCGCGGCGCTGCGCGTGGCGGAGTGCTCGTTCTCCAACGCGCGATGCTCGGCGAGCAGCGCGCGGTCGCGCGCGACCAGCACACGCCGATAGGCAGTGAAACCCAGCGCCAGCACGATCAGCAAGGCCAACACGGAAACCGTGACCGCCGAACGGTGCCGCGAAACGAAGCGCTTCAACAGTTCGAGCGACGAATACTCGTAGGCGGCGACGCGTGTTCCTGCCTGGTAAGCCTGCACGTCCCGGGCCAGCTCGCGCGCGGACGGATAGCGATCGAGTTTGTTCGGCCGGAGCGCGCGTTCCACGACGGCCGCGAGCTCGGGTGGGATTCTCGGGTCGATGGCTCGCAAGGGCAGGCATTTGCCTGCGTTCACTAGGCTCACGATCTCGGGCAGCGTATTGCCGGAGAAGGGCGAGCGCCCGCTGAGGATGGTGTACAAAACCACGCCCAGCGACCAAACATCCGAGCGTTGGTCGACCTCGGCGATGCGTCCGGAGAGCTGCTCCGGGCTCATGTACAAAGGCGTGCCGCACAGGCTGCCTTCCAAGGTCAGGCTCAAATCGCCGAGCTCGAGCCGCGGCGCCGCATCGTTGCTCCTTTCCGCGGTATCGTCGACGAGTTTGGCCATGCCCCAGTCGAGCACTACCGTCTCACCGAACTCGCCGATCATGACGTTGTCGGGTTTGATGTCGCGGTGCACGATGCCGCGGCTATGCGCATACGCGATCGCCTGGCATAGCCCGGAAAAGTGATTGACCAAGGCGAGTCGCTCGGCGTGTCCACTACACTCGCCGATGGCCTGCGCCAAGGTCCGACCCGGCACGACGCGCATCGTGTAGTAGAGCGTACCGTCTGCGCGTTGCCCGAGTTCGTACACCGGTACGATGTTGGGGTGTTCGAGCGCACCGGTGACGCGCGCCTCGCGCAAGAAGCGCGACAGCGTTTGCAATGCCCCCGTGCCCCCGGAGCCATCGCTCACGTCTTGCAGCAACTCTTTGATCGCTACTTGTCGGCCGAGGTGCAGATCCTGCGCCTTGTATACGCGGCCAATTGCGCCGCGCCCGAGCTCTGCTCCGGCTTGCGTGCTGTAGCGCCCGGGCGCCTCGTCCGTGACGTCCGCGGTGTATGCCCGGAAGTAAACCCGTGCTCCCGATTCCCATTCCCCGGCGCCGCCGGGTCGACTGGGACCTTCCGAAACGCGCACGTCGACCGTCTCGCCGCCCTCGAACGCTGCACGCAGCGAGTTTCGATCTTCGAACGCCGCGCGAATCGAATTTCGATCCTCGAACGCGGCGCGGAGCGAGTTTCGATCCCGCGCAGCCGAGTTGTCCCCTGGCGAAGGCATCCTGAGCAAACAGAACGGCCGCCCCCGGCACGGGTTAACTGACCAGATTCACCTGTCTTTTCGGAGCAAATGGCTGCCTGAGCTGGGATTGTTCGATGGTCACGAGGCGCGTCGCGTCACACTCAGCCTTCGGCGTCCAAGTGCGGGGAACACTCTCGACGCGGGGTGCGATGCTGGATCGCGATCGCCCAAATCATTAGCCGGATATCCAATCGCAGCGATCGACGGCGATCCTGTGCTCACTGGAAGTTGACAGTCTGGCGGTCCTCGCTCTTTTGACAGGACTTCTCCACCCCAACACAAGTACGGTGCAACCCTTGGTGCGGGTCGTACGGGAGCAGGGTCATGGGAAAAAGCATTTTGCGAAGCGTGGGGGTGATTGTCGGCCTCGGGTTCTTGTTCGCAGCCTGCAGTGGCAGCAAGAGTTCGGAACCGATTGGTAGCGCGGGGGGCGACAGCGTCGGAGGCAGTGCCGGTAGCAGCGGTCCCTTCGGCGCAAGCGGCGCGAACGCCGCAAACGGCGGGGCGTTCTGCGGGCCCGGCACGAAGCGTTGCGAGGGCCTGAACATCAAGCTTTGCGACGAAACCGGCGCCCGTGAAAGCATCACGCAAACCTGTTTACCGACGCAGTCTTGTACTGCTGGTGCCTGCGTGGCAGCCGCTTGCGTGCCCGACAGCACGTTCTGCAAAGACGGCGCCGTCTGGAAGTGTGACAAAAACGGAGTGAGCGCACTTGCCGAACAGTGCGCAACGGGCTTGTTCTGTCGCGCAGAAGCCGACAGCGCGAGCTGCAGCGCACAGGCCTGCACGCCCGCTCAACCAGCCTGTGATGGCAACGTCGCGACCACCTGCCGCAGCGACGGGTCCGGACCCGCCCCGGGTGGCGTGGACTGCAGCAAGTCCAAGCAAGCCTGCTACGCAGGACAGTGTCGCGACGTCGCCTGCACCAACGGCGCGAAGCTGTGTCAGCACGGAGACCTGTACCTGTGTGCCCACAATGGCACGGACATTTCGCTCCTCACCGGCTGCCACTCGGATGAAGTGTGTGACGCCGACATGGGTTCGTGCCGCTCCAAGCTGTGCGAAGCGGGAAAGATCACCTGCGACGGCACGCGCGTCCAGACCTGCAACGCGTTCGGCAGCGGCTGGGCGCCGGGCAGCACTGATTGCGCGGCGGACGGTAAGATCTGCGTCAATGGCAGCTGCAAGAAGCAGCTGTGCGCCGCCAGCCGTAGCTTCTGCCAAGACGGCGGAGTCTATAGTTGTGACTCGAGCGGTACCGTCGCCACGCTCACCCAAACTTGCAACGCCCAGTCCGAGCACTGCGCGACGTACAGCAGCGGCTCGTTCGCCTACTGCAGGACCAACGATTGCCACGCCGGCGATAGCGTGTGTGCGGACAACGTGATCAAGGTCTGCAACGCGGACGGTACGCTGCCGGCGAGCGGGACTGCCTGTAGCGATACTCAGGTGTGTGACAACGCACAGTGCAAAGACCGGCCGTGTGTTCCCGGTAGCTATTTCTGCAAAGGTGCCGACGTCTACTATTGCGACTGGAACAGTCCGTTTTTCTACATCACTCAGCAGTGCACGTCGGATACCGCGTGCAAGGCCTTGGGCAGCAGCGGTGCATCGTGCGCACCGCTCACGTGCCCGCCGGCCACCACCGCGTGCGTGGGCAACAAGATCGGAACCTGCGCCGCGGACGGCCAAACCTTGAGCTCGGTAAGCACCGACTGCACGGCCACCACCAGCGTTTGCGGGGCGGATTTGAAGTGCGCCAAGTCCGCGACCGACACGGTCGGAGTGGCCGAAAATGTCGAGCCGCTTTCGGCGAGCACCGTGGTCGGCGACGTATTCGACGTTGCTTCGGCGCGCAAGCTGACCGAATTGCAGACACAGCTAGTGCTCGCCGGCCCGCGTGAGCTGCGCTGGATCGTGTACGAGCTGAGCGGTCAGACCTTCGTCGCCAAAATCGACAAAGTCGTCTCGAGCGCGGCGGGCAGCGGCTTCTACAGCTCGGGAGCGCTCAATTTCAGCCTCGCGGCGGGCAAGCGTTACTTGTTGGCGGTCGTGATCTCGGGTGGGGATGTGATCGACTACGTCGATAGCGTACCGTTTACCCGCAACGTATCGTTCGGAGCCGTGGTGGGGCGCGTGATCAACTACTATCCGAGCACCTTCGACATCTTCAGCATCGACACGAACTACGTGTCTCAAATGAAGGTCACCACCGAACTGCCCTGAGCGGCTAGGGGGGGGGTAAGGGCACCGCTTTTCGTTGTGCTCGAGGAAGACCATACCATCACGCTCTCAATCGACGCCGTCGTGGCCCCATCCACGGCGGGAATCGCCCCACTGGGAGTATCGGTCGACATCCGGTTGGCCCGGAAACCCTCGATTTCGAGCAACCGTGTCCGTTCCTCACGGCGGAAGGCCGCGAACAAGAACACGGATGATGGGCCACCCACGACCGCCATGCGGCCGCGTGCGGTGTCCTGAGTGAGGCGAGCGCCCTAGAGAGCGCCGCAGTTGGGCGTCACTGGAGACATGCCCACGTGATAAACGCCGTCCTTTGTGAGTAAGCGAGGGACGTTGCCGCGGAGCTCGCCAGAGGCGACCACGTCGACGATGCCGTAGTTCGTGGGAAACGCTTGGAACCCACTGCCCCAGCACTTCAGGGTGTTGTCCGTTGCCAGCGCGCATACGGCGTTGTTGCCAATCCCCTGGTTTACGTCAGCGCTGCCGCCCCAAATATTCACGATGTTGGAGAGCGGAGTCACAGCACCCATCAGCGTGACTAGGGTCGGGGTCAACACGTCGCTGCTGGTGGCGCTCGGGCCGGCAATGCTCGCGCCGTTGGCACCCCAGCAGCGCACTGCGCCGCCATCCACCGCGCACGTGCTCACGCCCCAACCGAAAGTGACGACCTTGCTGGGCGAAGAGAGACCGAGCACCTTGGTCGGGTAGAGCTTGGGAGCCGTGTCGCCTGTGCCGGCTTCGCCGTGGTAGTTGATGCCCCAGCAGTACACTTCCTTGCCGTTGCCGTTCGCTTTCAACGCGCAATAGGAGGCGTCTCCAGTCACGCTCATCTGGATCACCCCGCTGAATGGAGTGACGCCATCGGTCGTGACCGGAACCGCGTAGGGCGACGCGAGGCTTGCTCCACCATTGACGAGCCAGGAAACGCTGCCCCAGCACGAGACGGCTCCCGTATCCGTGATCGCGCACGAATTCAGGCCCCACGAGTGTCCAGAGGAGCCTTCGGCGAGCGCAACCACGTTCTTCAGCGGCTGACCGGCAGCGACGAGCACGGGCGTTGCGCGAAAGAGCGGGCCGTCATCGACGAGCCCACCGTTGCCCAGCTGTCCTGCGTTATTCCCTCCGGCGCTCGTACGCCAGCAGACTACTCTCTTGTCTTCGAGGGCCGCGCAGCCATGGGCGAGGCCGTCGGCGACGGACACGATTCCTTGCAGGGGCAGGGCATTGGCTGCGTCCAAAATCGGTGGCTGCCCGAGTGTGGCGTCCTCAGACTCGAACAGCAGAACGCCGTCCGTGCGTAGCAGGTAACGCCCGAACTGTGCGCTGATGCAACCGCCGATCGACGGCAACCCAGAGCCGGCCCCCGCGTCGCCGTCGTTACCCGTGCCCGCCGCACCAGCGGCCCCGCCTTCCCCCGCGCCCGAGGCACCAGATGCGCCGGAGTCAGCATCGCTTCCCGAGGCGCCCCCACCGCCGCTGTTGCTGCCACCCTCGCCCGCATCCCCGTCGCCTTCAGCGCGACCCGCCGTGCCCGCATTCGGGGAGCCGCTCACGCCCGCTGCAGCGCCACCTTGCCCCGGTAGGTCGGTGTCGCTAGCTGCCTTGCAGCTGTATACTGACACGCAAGAAACCAGGATTGAAAGTGCACAGACTACAATGCTCCGCATGTGATGCTGATCCTTTGAGCGTAGATGGCGTGAGGTGATTGGTGGGTCGAGTTGGCTCGGCCCCTGCAAACACCGCCCCGAGGTGAAGCCGCCGGCTCGTACCGGTGCCGCGCCGGATGCGGCGACGAAGCGTTTGCAAGCTGTGTCGCCACATCATACGCGCCGAGTCGCCGCTTCCTCTTGAACGATCTTGCCATTTTCAGAAGGGCATCGACGCCCCGCTGAGAGGCGAGCGACAACACGGAGCACCGGAGCGTTGGCGTATTCCTGACGTTCGAGATGCCCTCGTGACCGTGGCAAGTTCACGAGCACGGCTTCCGTCCGCCACACCGTCGTCGGCGCATTGCGGTCGCTCGGGTCGTCGCACGCGTACCTGTCCTGCGGGGGCGCCAGTGCGTGGCGGTCCCGCACGACTAGGCGCGATGCTGGGCTTACATGTCTTGCGTGTCGAGGTGGAGCTCGGACGAGACTGAGCGCATCAAGGAACGGGCTACTGCAAGGGCGCTCGAATGGCTAAGTCGGTTGATGATGCGGTCGACCCGCTCGGCTGGCGAGGCGCGACGAAGACTGGGGAGCAACGAAGCCGCCGCGACTCGAGATTCGTCACGCCTTTTTTTACGAAACAGAGACATCCTGAGTTTGGCGCTCGCGATCCAGCATCGCAGCTCACGGTGCGTCGTGCTCCCGCGTTGACCGCTTCCAGAGTTGAACCGCCAAAACACCAAAAGAAGAGAGCAAGGAGGATTGGGGCGCGGTGCGAGTGGGGTGCCTTTGGTCGCCACTGCCGTTTCTTCGGCCACGGTCCCCACTTACCGTGCGGCCCGTGAGCAGGGCTAGCAGATAGCCATGCTCGGTGCGGATGCTTAGATGCGCCGAGCGTGCCGCAGGCGAGCCATTTCAATGACGAGCCACAACGCGCGACGCGAACCCTATCTCCCCACTTCTGGCGGCATTTGGCGGTCAATCCCCTCCGGCGGCGCTCGTGGCCGTCAGCACGCGGCAGGATGTGATCAATCTTGAGAGCAGGGATGCATCGGCCGCAAAAAGCGATCGACTTAGCTGTTCGAGGAGCCCAGGGGCTCTACACCACCGCCCGTCGCGGTATCCACTCTCGATGTAGATCGGGGATGTCTTGCAAGAGCTGCTTGGTCACGTCACTCTCCGGTGAGCGGGTGACGCGATCGGGCGGCCCTTGTTCGACGATTTCGCCCCGGTGCATGATGAAGATCGAGTCGGAGATATAGCAAGCGAGCCCGATGTCGTGCGTGATGAACACGATCGTCATATCGAGCTCGTGCTTGAGCTTGAGTAAGTAGTCGAGGATGTTCGCGCGGCTGCATGCGTCGACCATGCTGGTCGGCTCGTCGGCGATCAGCACCTCCGGGCGCAGGATGAAGATGCGGGCCAAAAGCATGCGCTGCATCTGCCCGCCGGAGAGCTCGAATGGGTATTTGCCTTCGATTTCCTTGGGTTCGATGTTCACGGCCAACAGCGCCGCGTCCACGCGCGCCTCGATCTCGTCGGCGCGAGGCTTGTGCTCGAATAGCTTGAAGCAGCTCTTGAGCTGGGCGCGGATGGTAAAAAACTGATTGAAGGCCGAGAACGGATCCTGAAATACGGCCTGAACCGAGCGAAAGTGACGTCGTGGATCTCGCTCACTGGCGATCGGTTTGCCGTTGAACAAGAGGCTTCCGCTGGTCGGAGTCTCGAGCCTGAGTAGCATCTTGGCGAGCACGGTCTTGCCACAGCCCGACTGCCCGACCACGCTGACGACGTGCTTGTCCGGGATGGCAAAGGTCGCGTTCCTGACCGCCTCGACGCGCTTTTTGCCATGGCCATAGCCGCGACAAAGCCGGTCGGCTTCGAACTTCAACTCAGTCGGCATACTGGCACCTGACCTCGCGGCCCTCGACGATGCGAATCAGCTGTCGGGTGACCTTGCAATCGTCCTTCACGGTTGGGCAGCGTTCGGCAAAGCGGCAACCCGCGATCGGTCGAGCGAGGTTCGGCGGGGCGCCCTCGATGGCGACCGGCTTTTGGTTTCGATGGCCGGCTTCGGCGCTGAGCATCGAGCCCATCAAGGCCTTGGTGTATGGCTGACGCGGGTCGAAAATGACCTGTTCGACCTGGCCCATTTCCACGAATTCGCCAGCGTACATCACGGCAATTTGGTTCGAAACGTGGCGCAAGAGCGGCAGCTCGTGGGTAATGAACAGCATGCTGCCGATGATGCCTTGGTCCATCAAATCGAATAGCAGCTTGATCACGGCCTTCTGGGTCGAGACATCCAAAGCGGAGGTCGGCTCGTCGGCAATCACGACGCGCGGATCGAGCAGGGTGGAGATGCCGATCACGACGCGTTGCTTCATACCGGCGGGTAACTGTACCGGGTAGGCATTCAATACGTCGTCTGCCGCCAGGCCGAGCTTTTCGAAACGTTCACGAAGCCGCGAGTGGATCTCTTTCTTGTCGGCTGCTTCGTCGTGGCTTCGGATCATGTCGCTCGCCAGATCCTTGACCTTGCGTGTCGGGTTCAGTGAGTTGAGGGCACCTTGGGGGATCATCGAGATCTTCTTGCCTAGGATCTCCCGTCGGTTGGTCTCCGTGTCCATGCCCAAGATGCTCTTGCCCTCGATGCGCACGTCCCCCCCGGACAGATGGAGGGGCGGGATGTACAGGCCCATGCATGCGCTGACCAACGTGGTTTTGCCGCAGCCCGACTCCCCAGCGATCCCCAGAATTTCGCCGGAATTGAGCGAGAAAGAGACGCCGTCGACGGCTTGGACCTTTTGCCCAAAGCGCGTCAGGTAGTGCGCCCGCAGATTTTCGACCTCGAAGATCGGGCTGGTCATCATTTCCGCAGGCGTGGATTGAACACGCCTTCCAGGGAGGTATTGATGATGTACAGCGAGAACACGACCGTCGTGATCAAGACCATGGCGGGAGCGAACGCCCACCAAGCGCCGTCCGTCAACGCCTCGTTGGTCTTGGCCTCGTTCAATATTTTACCGAGCGAGACCGAATCATAGGGCCCGAGTCCGAGCATCGAAAGGCTGGCTTCGGACAGGATGCCAGCGGCCATTTGCAAGATGAACACCATGAAGACGTAAGACAGCAGGTACGGCATGATGTGGACGAACACGATGCCGAACGTGCCGTAGCCATTGATGCGCGCCAAGGCTACGTGATCGCGGTTGCGCAAGCTCCCGGCCTGCGCTCGGACCGCGCGTGCGCTCCATGTCCAAGTGGTGCAGCCGATGATCAATGCGATCAAGGTCAGGCTACGACCGTTTTCGATGCTGGCGCTCAGCAAGATCAGCACGATCAGGCTGGGAATGACCAAGAAGAGGTTGGTGCCGGCCGTGAGCACGTCATCGATTAGTCCACCTTTGTAGCCTCCATACAGGCCGATCAGCGTGCCGATCGAGGTCGCCACGGTGCCCGCCAGGAAGCCGACGTAGAGCGATGAACGCAGGCCAGCCAGCAGCATCGAGATCATGTCCACGCCCATGTGGTCGGTGCCGAGCCAGTGCGCCGAGGAAGGCGCCATGTAGGCCAGGCCGACCCGAGTGTTCACGTCCACGTTCAAGAGTAGTGGGCCGAGCAAGGCGAACAGCAGGGTGAGCAAGAACAGGCCCATGCCGAGCAAGAAGAACGGAGAGCGGAACAAATTCTTGAGCAGCCGCATTTTCAGTTCCCCGACTGACGAGCGGCTCGAACGCGTGGATCCAGAAAACCGACCAGCACGTCGACGCTGAAGTTGGCGAACAGCACGCAGACCGTTACCAGTAGGGTGCAGCCGCTGATCAGTGGATAGTCGTTGCCTTGGATGGCGGTGAGCACGGCCATGCCGAGCCCGGGGTAGCTGAAGATCATCTCCGTGATCAGTGCTCCCGAGACCATCGTCCCGAGCGCGAGCGCGAGGCCGGTCAACTGCGGCAGCATCGCGTTTCGGAACATGTAAAATAGGATCGTGCGTTCTCTGACGCCGAGCAGCTTGGCGTACTTCACGTAATCGGTGCCAAGCTCGTAGATGCACATCGAACGCATGCCGATGGCCTGTCCGCCGACCACGATCAAGAACACCGACAAAAACGGGAGCACATAGTAGTAGCTCGCGCTTTGGAAGAACGCCCAACTGACCTCGGGCGTGAGTCCGTCATCGTAGCCGCCCACGGCCGGGAACCACTCCAAGCGGATGCCGAACACGTAGACGAGTAACATGCCGAAGCAGAAGGCCGGGATGGCGCTCGCCAAGAGCGCGAGCGGATACATCAGCTTGTCGAATACCCCTCGCTTGTAGGCAGCCAGCGCGCCGAGCAGGTTGCCGATCAACCAGCCGAAGACGATCGTCGGCAGCTGCAGCGCGAGGGTCCACGGCAGTGCTGCCTTGATGATTTCGCTCACTCGCTTGGGGTGCTGCAAAATCGACCCTCCGAGGTCGAGCCGGATGCTCATGCCCAAGTAGTTGATGAACTGGCTGCCGAGCGAGGTCCGTACGGGCTTTCCCCGAGCGTCGTGCTTCACCTTACCAGCGGCATCGAGTTGCACCAGGTTGAATTCCTTGAGGTACGCTTCTTCCTTCTCCTTGGCCGACGCGGCATCCAGACCGTCCGTGACTTTGGCCATGATCGTGTCGACGGGGTTTGCGTCTCCCAGGCGCGGCAACAAGAAATTGACGGTGATCGCGACCAGGAAGGTCACGAAGTACCAGCCCGCGCGGCCGACGATGTGTGAGATCGTGGGGTGATTTTTGAACATGGGGTGGACTCGTTGGCCCCTCAGTTGGTCACGGGCCGGATGGACCACAGCATGTTCGTGCCCAGGCGATCACCGGGGATGAGTGGCGGCAGATAGGGGTTTGCTGCGCTGGGCAAGTTCGACCAATGCTTGATGCTGAACTCGTAAAAGGTATCGGGGCGATAGACCAGAGGCAGATCCGGCTGTGCTTGCATGAACAGCACATTCAGCTCGCGGTACGCAGCCAGCCGCGCGACGTCGTCCGTGAGCGTCGGTATTTGGGACAACAATTCATCGATCCGTGGCTCGTATCCCGGCGCCTCTGGGTCGTTGAAGCGTCCAATGTTCTTGTACATTCTCTGACCCAGGGGCACGAAGTCCCGGCTCGTCAGCAAGGCTTCGAAACGCGACCAAGGCTTGGACGGTGAGGGCTGCGTTGACGGCGTGTGCATGATCAAATCGAAATCGCCCTCGTACAGCGCGTTCCAGAACAAGCCCGTATCCACGAAACGTTCGCGTGCGTCGATGCCCACGGCACGCATGCTCTTCACGGCGATGCGCACGATCGACTCCCAGTCGGTCCAGCCGGTGGGCGATTTCACGTACAGCGTAGGTAGGCGCTTGCCGTCGCGGTCACGGGTCTCGACGAGCTCCCCGTCCGGTCCGAAGCGCGAAGTGTATCCGCCCGCTCGTAGCTCGGCGCGCGCGCGCTCGGGGTCGAACCAAGTGCCGAACTTCTGCGCATCTTCTTCCGAGAAGAATGCTCGCTCGAGACCGAACGGCAGGATGATGCCAGGCCGCAGGGGTACGCTGTAACCCGAAACCGCCAGTTCACGAATGTCTTTGTAGTTGATGGCAAACGCCATCGCTCTTCGCAAGTGCACGTCCATCAACGGCGCGTGCTTGTGATTGACCAGCAACATGGGAATGGAGCTGCTGAGGAAATACGGCTCATGATCCAGCCAACTGCGCACGCCTTTATCGGCCTTTAGCCAGATACGCGGCACGAACGTGGTCGAGATATCCAGTCGACCCTGCCTGAGCGCGACGCTGAAGGCGTCGTTGCTCTTGTACAGTGGATGCACGATGTACTTGGGGGCCGGCTTTTTTCCGCCATGCAAAGCCGCGTTCCCCCAATAGTCGTCATCGCGCACGACCGCGATCTTCTCGCTGCTGGAGGAGAGCAACCGATATGGGCCGGAACTCACCGCGCCGTGCTCGAACTTGAGCTTCTTGAATTCGTCCAAATTGTCGCCGCGCTCGGCCAGCAAAGGTTCGAGCGCATGTCGCGGTACGATGATCTGCCATTGCAGTGCATCGAGCACGACCAACGGGTTCTTCTTGTCGCGATTCAGCTGGAAGACGACGCGCCGGGCAGGGGCGCCGCCCGAGGTCGGCGGCGGGGCTTCGCGCCCGGCGTCGTCGTAGGCGCGAACGTCGAGCAGGTACTGCCAGATCGGTGCGATGTTCAGGCTCTTGTATTTCTTGCCCAACTCGAACGTGAAGACGACGTCCCAAGCGCTGACCGGCTTGCCATCGTTCCAGCGCGCGGCAGGGTTCAGCGTGACTTCCACCGAGTTGTCGTGAACTGCGTACGACTCGGCGAGCAGCGGCTGCATTTGGCCGGTGATCGAGTTGTACATCAGCAGCGTCTCGTACAGCAGATTCATCGTGCTGATCGGCCAGCCAGGACTGCCCAGCGGATTGAACGTGGACGGCTCACTCCACTGTCGCCCGCCGAGATAGAACGTCTCGGCACGGGGAAAGGCGCTATTCTTGTCGTCTGCTTTGGCTCGGCTCGCTCGACAGTCGGCGACGCCCAGCAAGAGCAGTCCCAGCCCCAACGTGCGCGCTGCGCGTCGAGCGAGAGCGGGCAACCCCGCGGAGCACAGGCCGTCTCTCGATCTGGAAAGGTGCGCGCGTCGCGTCTCGATCATGGTGCGAATAGCGGCGGACCATAGCGTGAATGGAGCGCAGAACTGGAACCGGTTTCAGTGGCGCGCGGTGTCGTCGATCAGTCGTTGCCATCGGCCGCCGTCGAAGTCTCGTCGCCGCTATGCGTCAAGGGTGAGCTTGCCGCTGGGATCCGAAGAAATCACTAACAGCGGCGCGGCCGGTCGTCTCGTGGCGAGAATGCGCTCAAGCTCCGGGTACAGGCTTCCGGTGAGATCAGAATTCCGCTGAAATCTCGCTCGATCACCGCGCGGCGACCGCGACGAACGTGCTATGTGGGAGCAAGTCCTACTGAGGGAGGTCAACTGTGATCGACAGTCAACCCAGTGCATCCAGGCCGCGCAATCCGCGGCTCGTCGCTCGCCGTTTGATGCCGCGTCGCGAGCCCATGGCTCGCCGCGAGCTCGTCGAGAGCACTGGTTGGAACAACGTGCGCATCGAGCACGAGCCAGACACCGCGGTCACCCATCCGTTGCCCACACGTGTGCTCTCGCCGCCCGCTCCGCCCGTCCGCCCGCTCGTGGACTCCGAGAGCGCAGCGAGCTTCACGCCCGTGGTCATGCACGCGCGCTCGACCGAGTTGTCGGTCGTGGCATTGGTGTCCGCCGTGGTCACGTTCGGCGCCGTACTGTTCGCACAGCACGCGGCTCATTGGGGCGAAGCTCGGGCGCACATCAGCGAGCGTGCGCCGAGCAAGTCGGCGGAGCAATCCGAGGTGCCACTGACGACTCACGCCGCGCTGAGCCCGTCTTGGGCGGCCACCCTGACTTCGAATATCCCCGTCGTGCGCCTGCGCGATCTCCCGCTCGAGCACGGGGCAGGCGCGCGCATCGAATACGAACGCAGCGCGCCCGCGCCGCGTGTGGAACGCGCCGAAGTGGAACGCATCGCACCGGCCGCGCCAGCGGCGCGTGCGGTAACGCGAGCTTCATCGCGCCCGGCACCGACTCCCGCCGCTCCGGCCGCTCCGGGCCCCGCGGATCGCGCCGAGCTTGCGCGCGCGCTCGGTCGTGCCGCGGCCGCCGCGCGAAACTGCGGTGACGGACCGGTCCAAGCGCAGGTCGTTGCCACCTATGCGCCCTCGGGCGTGCCAAGCTCGGTCCACTTCGGCGGCGCGGCGCCGCCCGCCTCGATGCGCTCTTGTGTGTTGAGCGCGGTCGCGCGCACGCGGGTTACCCCCTTCGTGGGTGAGCCCGTGACAGTCTCGAAGAGCCTGAGCTGGTAAGACTCAGCTCGGAAAAACCGCGCTCGGAGGCCCGCTGGGGGGCGTTGCCGGCTGTGGCTCGGATGGGGGCGGTGGCGAGATAGGTGCAGGTACAGGAGCGGGCACCGGTGCGGGTGCGGGCGGCTTCGGGCTAACGGCCGGCGTAGGCGAAACCGCAGGGGTGACGGTAGGCAAAGCGGGCTTCGTTTCCTTCACGCGTTGCTCGGGCGAGAGCCACTGCTTGGCGTTGGGGCAACTCCGGAATCGCGCCTCTATCGCCTCGCAGTTCTCGCGCTGCAAGCGACGCTCGACGGGCAAGACCGCGGGCACGATGTCGTCCCAGCGATAGGTCAAGCCTGCGCCGAGTGTAAAAGCGGAGGCGCCGCCGAACGCGCCGCCGAGGGTGGCGATCGACGAGTACAAGTTGAAATCCACACTTTCGCTGGCGTGAATGTCTGCTTGGAGCCCGGCGCGCATCGGCACATAAAAGCCGGAGTCGATGCTCACGCCTTTCTTGACGGCTTCTTCGACCGCGCCGTCTTTCAACTTCACGTTCACGCTACCAGTCTGCGGATTGGGCGTGATCGTGACCGCATCGGGGTCGACCGTGATGTCCGTCGTCTTGAAGACCGTATCGAGGTTCGCGCTCATGGAGGCCTCGAACCAAGGGGTCAAGGTGATCGCTTTGTGTGGCGACAGGGGTACGCCAAAGCCGAGGATCAAGGGCAGCGTGACGTATTGACGTTGCCCGCTGACGTACACGGTGGGCACGGAGCCGACGTTGAAGGCGATTGCGGCCTTCGGCACGCCGTCCTCCCAGCGCCCTGCCACGGGGAAAACGAACAGCGCGACGCCGCTCGCGCCTACGCCGTGAGCCGTGGAGTCGTTGGCCTTGGCATCGAAGTTTACGTAGTGAATGCCGAACTGCGCACTGAGGATGCCGGTCGTGTTGCTGAAGTTGGCGTTGTAGCTGAAGGTGTTGATCGGCCCCGCGTCGCTCGCGGTATGGCGATAGGCGAGCACGACGCTCGATGCTCGCGTGTCATAGGTGGAGATGGCCGGAGCGTGCGTGCCCGGTAGTGCCTGGACGGATCGTCCGAGCAGCAGGAGGAGGGCAGGCAGAGATGCAAGGAGGAGGCGTTTTCCCACCCCGCTTGCTACGCCCGCCGCTCGCGAATTTTTAACCCCGCACGCCGTACTTTGGGCAGCGTCGCCGGCTTCGTCGTCGGCTCACGGGCCGCAGGTCCACCGGATGAAGGCCCGTGAACCGCCACGGATCGACGTGTTTTCGGCTCGGTTCCTCGTCTGCTCCTGGACCACTGGCGCCCGCGCCAGGATTTCGTTAGAGCCCCTCCACCATGACCGAGCTCGCCAAACTTTCCGCCCCAGAACGTGCAGCCCTCACGCAACAACTCGAGCAGCGTTACAACGCATTCAAGGCGCAGGGCTTGAAGTTGGACATGACGCGGGGCAAGCCCTCTTCCGAGCAACTCGACCTCGCCTCCAAGCTGACGGTGGTGTTGTCCGAGACCGACTACAAGGGCAGTGACGGCAGCGACGGCCGCAACTACGGCGGCCTCGATGGCTTGCCGGAAATGAAGGCCATCTTTGCCGAAATGCTAGGCGCGCCCGCGTCGCAGGTGATCGTCGGTGGCGCCTCCAGCTTGACCATGATGCATGACACCGTGGTCCGCGCGCTACTCCACGGGGTGCCCGGCGGCAGCGCGCCTTGGGCTCGCGAGAAGATCAAGTTCATCTGTCCGAGCCCCGGGTACGACCGTCACTTCGCGATCTGTGAGCATCACGGCATCGAAATGCTGACCGTCGCGCTGAACGACGACGGTCCGGACTTGGCCGAGGTCGAGCGGCTCGTGGCCAGCGATCCGACGATCAAGGGCATGTGGTGCGTGCCGAAGTACAGCAACCCGACCGGCACGACCTACAGTGAGAGTGTGGTCGAGCGCCTGGCTTCGATGAAGGCGGCAGCGCCGGACTTTCGGCTGTTCTGGGACAACGCGTACGCCGTGCACGACTTGTATCCGCAAGGCGACAAGCTGGCCAACGTGCTCACGGCTTGCGCGGCGGCGGGCAACCCGGACCGGGCGATCGTGTTCGCTTCGACTTCGAAGATTTCGTTCGCTGGCGCAGGCGTGGCGGCGTTGGCTGCGAGCCCGGCCAACATCGCTGACGCCAAGCGCCACCTGACCATCCAAACGATTGGCCCAGATAAGCTGAACCAGTTGCGCCACGTGCGTTTTTTCAAGGACTACGCGGGCGTACTTCAGCACATGAAGGGCCACGCCGAGCTCTTGCGCCCGAAATTCGAAGCGGTGACCGATGCCTTCGCCAAGGAACTCGGCGACAAGGGCGTTGCCTCTTGGACCAAGCCGCGCGGCGGCTACTTCATCAGCCTAGACACGCTCGACGGTTGTGCAAGCGAGGTCGTGCGTTTGGCCGACGCGGCGGGCGTGAAGCTCACCGCCGCCGGCGCGACCTTCCCGAACGGTAAGGATCCCCGCGATCGCAACATCCGCGTTGCGCCGTCCATGCCGCCACTGGCTCAGGTCAAGAGCGCCATGGAGGTCGTGACGGTGTGCGTGTTGCTCGCGAGCCTGAAGAAACTCGGCGCCTGATTCTCCACTAGCAGCCCACAAAAACGGAAAAGCCCTCGACGCGGCCAGCGCGTTCGAGGGCTTTTTCTTTGGTGACTAGCCGATTGCGGGTTACGCGGCGCGGTCGACCATCGCCTTCAAATCGCTCCACGCCTTGTCCAAGCGCGTCTTGGTCGAATCCCAGGTGGTAGCAGAGGCGGTCTCGATCGTCTTCCAATCACTGCCGAACGCCTCACGCTGGCTGCGAATTTGCGCCAGCTGAACGTCGAGGTCTGCCTTCTTCTTGCCGGTCGACGTCTTGGCCTTGGCCTCGAGGTCGGCGATCTTGTGATCCAAGTCGACGAGCTTCTCGGTCGTGTCGTGGCGGTAGTCCTCCCGCAGTTTGAGGAAGCTGGCCTGGGCCTCGGCGATCTTCTTGTCCGCGTCGGCCTGAGCCTCGGTGGCCTTTTTGTCGGCTTCCTGATTGGCTTCGACGATCTTTTCGTTGGCCTTGATCTGGGCGTTGGTGGCTTTTTCTTGTTCGTCAGCGGCCTTGTTGCAGCCGCTGCCGAGCGCGAGCACCAGAGCACCGATACCGCAGGCGACGATTGAAGAGCGAATCATGAAAGTTCCTCCTGAGTTGAGTTGCGAGCCTCGTCTAAGCACGGCACGTGCCAGCCGGTGATGGGCGGAAACATGGGCGAAATCGCGCTGAACGTTGCAAAGGGCCCGGTAGCAAAAGATCACATCGGGCGGAGCTGACACACCGCACCACACCCGAAGTCACCCGAGATTGCCCGAGGGCTAAAGGCAGTGACCGAGCAAGCAGCCGAGTGCTCCTTTGCACTTGTTGTCACAGCTGCCGCAGTTCTGGTCATCGGATTTGAGATCGACGCACTTGCCTTTGCAACTCGATTTCCCGGAAGGGCAGTTCACTCCGCATTGCCCATCGCTGCAGGTAGCGGTCGCTCCGCTCGGAGCCTTGCATACCGTCGCGCAATCGCCGCAATGGTTCAAATCGGTGCGTGGATCGATGCAGGTCATTCCGCAGGCGATGAACGGTAGTTGGCAGCTGAATTGACACTGCCCCGCCTGACACGAAGGCGCCGAGTGAGCAGGGGGCATGCACACTTTTCCGCAAGCGCCGCAGTTCGATGTGTCGCTGGTGGTATCCACGCAAGCGGCGCCACACGTGGTCTTGCTGCCGCAGGCGGACGCGCATTTGCCATTTTCGCAAACTTGCCCCGCGCCGCACGATTTTCCGCACCCGCCGCAGTTCTTGGGATCCGAGTTCCGATTGATGCAAATGTCGGAGCAATTGTCGTAGCCAGCGTTGCAATTCACCGCGCACTGTCCGGCGTTGCACACGGCGGCGCCGTTGGCGGCCGAGGCGCAAACCGTGCCACAGGCGCCACAATTGTTGAGGTCGCTATCGAACTTTTGGCAACCCCCGTCGCAAGCCTCGTAGCCAGCCGCACAGGACAGAGCGCAGACCGAGCTCTGGCAGACGGCATTGGCATGCGCCGCGCCGGTGCAGGTCACGGTACAATCACCGCAGTGGCTCGGATCGCTGGCCAGATTGACGCATGAGCCGCCGCAATTGCTCGTCCCCGTGGGACAGGTCGAGGTGCATTTCCCGCTCGTACACACCTCGTTCTGTTGGCACTTGCTGCCGCACGCGCCGCAGTTGGCGGGATCTAGATCAGTCTTCACGCAAGCATTGCCGCATTGCGCGTAGCCGACGTTGCAAGTCGAACCGCACTTGCCAGCGGCGCATGTCGCGGCGCCATTGGCAGGCGCGTCGCAGACGTGCTTGCACTCGCCGCAGTTGGTCGGACTATTCCCGGTGTCCACGCAGCTGGCCCCGCACTTCTCGAAGCCATCCGCGCATTCGAAATCACAACTCCCCGCTGTACACAGCGCACTGCCGTGGTTGGGGCTGGAGCACGCCGTATCGCAGTCTCCGCAGTGGTTCGCGGACTTCGCAACGTCGAGGCAAGCACCGCTGCAGTTGCTCAGCCCGGCTTCGCAGCTCGCTTTGCATTTGCCGCCCGAGCACACTAACCCGGCGTCACAGGTGTTTTCGCACGCGCCGCAATTTTCTGGGTCGCTTTGCAGATCGACGCAGCTCTCGCTGCAGAGCTTGCGGCCCGCGCCGCAAGTGATCTGGCATTTCCCCGCGCTGCAGCGCGCCTGTCCATCGAGGGGAGCGCTGCAGACTTGCCCACAGGCCCCGCAATGCTCGGGGTCGTTCTGAAAATCGACGCAGACATCGCCGCAAGCGGCGCGATCGGGGCAAGCGAAGTTGCACGCGCCGTCCAGACAAATGGCCACGCCGTGGTCCGGCGCCGAGCAAGTTGCGCCGCACCCGCCGCAGTTCTTGGGATCTGACGCGAGGCGCGTGCATGCGCCGTCGCACTCGACGCTGCCCGTCTCGCAGCTTGCACTCTCGCGTGCGATGCGGATGCAGAGCAGCGAACTCTCGTCGCATTGGTAGCCGCTGCTGCATTCGTGGTTTGCGTTGCAAGCCTTGCCGTCCAAATCGAGGCTCAGATCGTTGGCACAAGACCAGCCAAGCGCGGCAAACCAGGCCAATGGCAGCGCATGCCAAACTCGCCCGCGGGGCATCAGAAGTGACGCTCCAGCGAGAGCGTTGCGCCGCCCGGTACGCCAGCCACGCGCGCCTTCGTTTCGGGCGCCACGGGCGTATTGAAAACCAACAATGCGGCTCCCGTCGCCGCCACCACGCCGCCGACTCCGAGCAGCACTCGCGCTGTCGTTTGACGACTGTTCATGGCGTCGATGTCGCGCTCGTAGTCGACCTGCACCTGCTCGTCTCGAGCAGAATTTTGCGCCGAGCGCCGCGACAGTTCGAAGACGCCGGCGCTGCCCAGGCAGACCGCTGCCGCGCCCAAGGTGAGGTAAGGCACGATACCGAAGCGTCGCTCGGTTTGGCGCTTGGCGTCGTCCGTCGATTGCCCGCTCTTGGGGTCCGCGCGCAGGGTCACCTTGAGGTCCAGCGGCGTAGTCGGCGGAAGTACGAAATTGCCAGTGAAATCCGAGAAGCCTCGACGGCTCACGAGGGCGCTATGGCTGCCGGGTCTAAGCTCGACGGTGAGCGGGCTCACGCCCAAGGGGGTTCCGTCGATGGCGACCGTGGCGCCGGGCGGAGACGTCAACAGCGTCAGCTGTTGAATGCCGCGCTTCGCGAGAGCTTCGCTCCGCGAGCGAACATAGCCCTCCACCTCGTTCGCGTTCTTGGCGTCCGGGCTCCGCCGCAGATAGTCCCGGTACCAACGCAAGGTTTGAGCGTCGTCCGCGAGCTTCTCGTAGGCGCGCGCGATGTTGTACGAGAGTGCGGCGCTAGGCGAGAGCGCATCGGCGTCTAGGAACGAGCGCACGGCGTCTGCGTAGCGGGTAGCGCGGTACGCCTCGACACCTTCTTCGTATCTGGCCTTCGCTAAGGTTTTGCGTTGCTCCGCGTGATTTGCCGCGTCTGCTGGCGTATCGCTGGCGAATACCCGCCGCGGCTCCGACACGAGTAGTGAGAGCGATAGCCCGAGCAACAGCGACGCGCGTGCCAGAGGCAGGCGATTCGACGCCGCGAGCCTGTTCGGGTTGCCCTGTGCCACCGTTGCTCCGCGGGTCAATAGGGGGCTAGCAGGTCGAGTGGGCGCTCTGGCTTAGGTGCAACCGGGGCACTCGAAGCAACTGGAGTCGCGATCGACGCCACGGCACGCGGTACGCTCGCAGGTGGCTTTGTCACGCGCGGGGCGGGGGCGGGGGGCTTGACGTCCGGTTCGCTCGAGACGCCGCTCACCGTCTGAACTTCGGTCTTCGAGACCGGCGCAGTGAGCGGCGGGTCGAGCGAAGCAGGCGGGGTGAGGAGGAGGGTCGTCGCGATTGTAGGCAAGGCAACGCTGAGCGCGGGGCCGCCTACGGCTCGCGCGCCGGAGCGCGGGGCAAGACCCGACGCGAGTAACGAGACCGCGAGCAACGCACAACCCGCCGCCGCCATGCCCAACCTGGTGCTGCGCGTACTGGCGCCGGGCATGATCGTCTTGGTGAAGGGCCCGCGCGCAATTCCAGTGCTGTCGGGATGAGAATCCATCGCCGATCTGAGCGGCAATTGCTCGTTCGATCTGGCGCTGGCCGCGCCATGGCTCAAGCTCTGCGGATCGCTCGCGCGGCCCAGCCATTGCGAATCAATCGAGCTCCCACAAGCGTCTTCGGTCACGCCTTGGGCGACCAACCAAGCCGCGAGATCTCGGCCCAACTCGGAGATCTTGGTGTAACGCTGGACGCGATCTTTGTGCAGGCCCCGCTTCACGACGCGCCATAGTTCGGCGTCGGCGAGCGCATGCTCGGAGAAGGGTTTGGGATCGTCTTCGACGATGCTCCGCAAGAGCGCATTGCAGTTGGACGCGCTGAACGGTGGGCAGCCGGTAACGGCTTCGTACAACACGACGCAGATAGACCAAATGTCGGTGCTCGCGTCGATGTCGTCGCGTCCGCGCGCTTGTTCGGGCGACATGTATTCCGGGCTGCCGACCACGGCTCCGATTTCGGTCAGCTTGTGATCCGAGTCCCGCGGGTCGGTGAGCTTTGCGATGCCGAAGTCCAAAATCTTCGGGCAAACGTGCTGTTCTTCGAGCGCGATCATCAAGTTGTCGGGTTTGAGATCGCGATGCACGATGCCGCGCCCATGGGCCATGGCCAGCGCGTCGATGATCGGCAAGAGCAGCTGCACGGCGCGCGTGGACGCCACGGGGCCGCGACTGATCAGCTTGGCCAGAGTTTCGCCGCGCAAGTGCTCCATGACGATGAACGGGTCACGGAGTTCGTTCTCGCCCACGTCATACACGCGCACGATTGCTGGGTGCCCCAGCTTGGCCGCTGCGCGCGCTTCCAGATGTAATCGCGCCCGCAACGCGCCACGGTCCAGATCGGCGCGGATCAGCTTGATTGCCACGGGCAAGTCCAGAAGGATATTGGTCGCCCGCCAAACCGCCCCCATGCCTCCCTCGCCGAGCAACGCCTCCAGCCGGTATTTCCCGGACAGCACGGCGCCCGGTTCGTACCGAACAGCCAACGGACGGCCGAACGAGGTCTGCTCGTCGCCCGTCGCTTGGCCGTCGATCAGCGTGCGCATCGATCGAGATCGAAGCAACATGCGCGCCATGCCCTGCGCGGGCTATCAGTTTGCGCGATTTTCGAGAGCGATGTTCATTCTCGTCACGGTACTGCGCCCGAACGTCGCCCCTGCTTCGTGATCGAATGACCCACTGTAGCGATCTGCAGCACGGGCTCATTCGGAAATCGGGAGCCTAGAACCGCCCCTCGGCACGTTGGTAGCTCCGGTCCGCGCTTTGCAAGGCATCGCCCGAAGGAGCAAATCGAGTGGCATTCAGAAACCTAGCGGTCCCGTGGTTGAGCGGTGGGTTGGTCGTGCTCGGCTATGCCGCGTTCAGCTGGCTGCGCAGCAAGCGTTCACCTCACGCGCGCCCGGCGCCGGAACTCGGGCAGCGTAGGCTAGAAGTGACGGAGCCCCTCGCTGCTCGCTTGGAGCAGGTTCCTGACGAAGCGGCTTTGAATCTCGAGTCCGAGACGTTGCCAGCAAACAGCAACGCGCTGCCGCGTACCGCTGATCTCGGCGCACTATTCCTGGGCCGTGCGAGCGGAGCCCTGTCGCCATTTAATTTCGGCGGAAAGTTCTAGCTGCAGTCGCGTTCGATGCGTGTCGCGGGCGGACAGAAATCATGCCTATAGTTGCGCATGCGCGCGCTCGCTTCGTTGCTGGTGACCGGCGTGCTCGCACTCGTGCCGGCTGCCGCACAGTCGAGCTCCGAAGCTTCATTTGCCGGCTTGCCCTCGCTGCGCTTCAGCAACCAGAGCACTCGCGAAAGTGCGCTGGTCAGGCTCTACGACGACCAGGGACACGTCGACGAACTCGAGGCCTCGCGCCTCGATGCCTTGTTGGCTGATACGCGCGATCCCAAAAACTGCGCAACGATCACGCTCGATCGACGCACGTTGCAGCTGGCGGTGCGTGCCGCATTGCATTTTCACGTGAACGAAGTGCAGGTGGTGTCGGCCTACCGTAAACCTGGCCGTCGCCGTGAGGGCCCGCACGCGAGTGGCAAAGCCCTCGATTTCAAACTTCCGGGCGTACCCGCGCGCACCCTCGCCTCCTACTTGCGGACGCTGCCGCGGGTCGGAGTAGGGGTTTACACTCACCCAAAGACCTCGTTCGTGCACCTCGACGATCGCGAACGGAGCTTTCATTGGCTAGATGCTTCGCCTCCCGGCCGCACCTGGCGAGAGCGCTCGTTGGGTGGCGGAGTGGGCCTCATCAAGCGAGATGCCGCTTACGCGCGCCGTGATGATTGGCCGGAAAATACCAGCCCGCCGCCTGACGCCGCTCCCTAGAAAGCGCTGCCGCTGGGCGGTGATTGCGGTGGTTGGAGGAGCGAGCTATGAGTTCGCCCTCCATGCCGCTTTTCTACCTCGTGCTGTTGATGCTTCACTTCGTCGGTTTGGCGCTCGGCGTGGGCGCAAGCTTCGCGCTTTTCGCGCTGCGCAAAGCCAGCGCGGAACTCGCGCCGGAAGAACGCACGAAGTTCATGCTACGCGCGGCCAGCGTGTCGAAGAACGGCAGCTATGGGCTCCTGCTCCTGTTGGTCAGCGGGTTTGGAATGTTTTTCATGCGTGGCCCGGGCGCGGTGATGGCCGCGGGCGGGCCGGCGTTTCACGCCAAATTGACGCTGGTCGTCATTTTGTGCGGCGTCGTCGGCTACTCCCAAGCGCTGGCCAAGCGCGCTCGCGAAGCCGGCGGTGGACCCGCGCTCGCCAAGTTGCCCGCCGTGAGCAACGCGGTTCTGCTACTGGGTGTCGCGATCGTGATCGCCGCGGTCATTGCCTTCCAGTGAGCGCGCGGAGCTCGGTCTCCAGACTGGTCGTGCCGCGAGCGGCTTCGGCGCTGCCACCTTGCCAACTCACTTTGCCGTTGGCGAGCCCCTCGAACATTTCGCGAAAACCTTCGGCCACGCTGGGAGAGAAACCGAAGGACGTGAAGGTCGGGATCGCCGCTTCGAGCGGAACTTCGGCCACCTTCACCTCACGCCCGAGGATCTTGCTCAGCGTCGCTGCAACCTCGGTCGGACTCACTTCCGCAGGGCCCCCGAGCTCGATGATGCGTGTGCCGCGCGGGCCATCCAAGAGCGCGCGCGCTACCGTCTTGCCGATGTCCCTGCTGGCGACCATCGGGATCGCGTGTGAAGGCGCGATGAAGCTTGGTAATACGCCGTCTTGTTGCGCGGGTTGCAGAACGCTGGCCCAATTTTCCATGAAATACGCCGCGCGTACGAACGTCACCGGTAGGCCCGTCGCACGCAGCGCTTGCTCGCCCGCGTAGGTACTGACGATCATGCCCGTGCCGGCGCTGTGCTGAGCGCCGCTCGAAGACAGAAACACGACGTGCTTCGCCGCGGCGGCCTGGACCGCGCGGGCCAAGCCGGCGACGAGCTTCTTGCGCTCGACGAAGAAGTTCTAGAGCGTGACGTCGGGGGGCGACAACAAGTATACGCCTCGAGCGCCCTGAAAGGCTTGCACCAACGCGCCTTCGTCGCTCAAGTCCGCTTCCACCACCTCCGCGCCACGCGCGGCCAAGTGCTTGGCCTTTGCCGCGCTGCGCACCACCACTCGCACCCGCTCCCCGGCATCGAGCAAGCTCTCTGCCGCGACTGAGCCCGTATTTCCCGTAGCGCCTGTGATTACGAACATGGCTCGAACCTCCTGTTGGTTGCTGACCAGTGCAACCTAAGGGCAATCGAGCTATGCGTCGAATGCACAGTTAGCACTATAATCATGCGCATGGTGCATGACTACGCGCTGAGTTCGATCGATCTCAATCTGTTGGTGATTCTGCGTGCCTTGCTGCGCGAGCGGCACGTCACGCGCGCCGCGCGGCAAGTGGGACTGAGTCAGTCGGCCACTAGCCACGCCCTGTCGCGTTTGCGCGAGCTGTGCGCTGACCCGTTGCTCGTGCGCCACGGGCGCAGCTTGGAACTCACGCCGCGCGCCACGCAGCTCTTGCCTGGTCTGGAGCGCGGACTGGCGGAGTTGCAAGGAGTGGTGACGAGCGAGCCGGCATTCGACCCCAAGCGGGCGCGCCGGTTGTTTTCAATCGGCATGGCCGACTACGTACAAGCGTTGCTCCTCGCGCCTTTGTTGCGATCGCTTCAGCAAGCTGCCCCCGGAATCGATCTCAATAGTGTCACTTTCCCGAATTTGTCGGAGCTGCTCGTGGCGGGGAATCTCGATCTGGCAATTTTGGTGACGGGCGCGGTTGCCCCTGGCCTGTCGACGCAAGAGTTGTTCGACGATGGCTTCGTGTGCATGGTTCGCAAAGGGCATCCGGAGGTAGGCCGCAAGTTGTCGCTCGAGCGCTACCTGTCGCTGCGTCACGTGTTGGTCGCGCCGGGCGGCACCGCGGGGAGTTTCGTGGATACGGAGCTCGAGCGCCGCGGTCTGGCGCGCCGCGTGGCATTGCGGGTGTCGAGCTTCTTGCTCGCGCCGGTCGTAGTTGCTGAAACCGACTTCATCAGCACTGCGCCAGAACGGCTGGCTCGGCGCATGGCCAAGCGTTTCGCTCTGCATATCGTGCCCGCGCCGTTTCAGCTCCCGCGCTTCGGGCTGTCCTTGGCTTGGCATCCCCGGTTCGACGACGACCCCGCACACCGCTGGCTGCGCAGATTTTTGAGCGATTCGAGCAGCAAACTGTAACTCCTACGGCACGGGTTAGATCCGTTTGCATGTAAAAATCCGTTAACACTGTTTCGGTGAAGTTCGCCTGAACTCGGACGTATTGGCGGTGGATTGGTTCGCTTCTCCGTCAACCCAACCCCGAAGCAGGGCCCGAGCAAGGAGCCCTTTGCGGCTCAGCTCGCGCTGGCGCGCGTTCACCCGTGCCTCGTTCCGCTCGAGCGCGCGGCGGAGGGTTACGCGATCCCGAGCGCGCCGACACGCGGCTGGTTCGAACTGCGTGCCAACCGTGGGCTCGCTGGCTACGGGCTGGCGCGCGCCTTGCGCATTTTGCTCGATGCGCTCGCCGGGCTCAGCGCGCTCGAGGACACTCGAAACGAGGCGGGTCAACCGTTCGTGCACGGCGAGCTCGTACCGGCGATGCTGCGCGTCGATCATACGGGCACCACGCGCTTGCTCCCGCTCGCGCCTTGGCATTGGTCGAAATCGGGCACGCTACCCGCGCCTGAGCGCTGTGGCCACCTCGCCCCCGAGCGCTTGCTCGGCGATGCCATCGACCCGCGCGCGGACGTATTCAGCGCTGGAGTTCTACTGTGGGAAGCACTCGCCGGGCGTCGCTTGTTCGAGACCGAGTCGGTCGACGGTATCGTGATGCGCCTATTGGGTGACAAGGTGAACCTTCCGCAATTACCGCCGGAGCTGAGCTGGGCTGTCCCGCTCAAGGCCGTCGCGATGTGCGCGCTTTCGGTCGACCCCGAGCAGCGCTTTGCCAACTGTTCGGAGTTGGCCGAGGCGATTGAAGCGGTGGCGGGCGATCGGGTGGCAACGCACGCGGATGTCACCCATTACTTCCGCTCCGTGATCGCGCGCCCGCCCAGCCTTCCGACCCATCATTCGAGCCTCTCGGCGCTGGTCGCACCAGTTCGTCCCTCGAAGCCGGTCGAGCCAACCGTAGAGCCCACTCCGTCCGAGGCGGTCGCGCGCGATTCGGTCGCGCCAGCACCGCGCGCGGGCCGCCCGCTGTGGGCAATCGCAGCTGTCTCCTGCACCCTCAGCGCGCTCGTGGTGAGCGCTGTTGCTCGCTTCCACACTGCGCACGACGAAAGGCACAGTGCGGCCCGGAGCGCGCCTGCGCTCGGCGCGCCACTGCCCACCGTTGCGCCGCCCACCTCCGCGACTTTAGCCCCAAGTCCCAGCGCTGCCCCGTCGACCGCCGCCTCCGCAGTGCCGAACCCAATCGAAACCGACCCGAAGACGGCGCTCGAGCCCGCTATCCCGCCCGCTGACGGTCACGATAGAGCCTCGAAAGCGCAAAAGGGGTCGAGTAGTAAGGGCACCACGCTCAAGCCCCGGGCACCGGCAAAAGCCGGGCGGCCGCCTCTCGCCGCCGCCGCCAAGTACGGGATTTGAGGCGCGGCGCGACTATCCGGGCGCTGAAACTCAGAAGAAACATCCGGTGAGCCAAGACGCGCAAGAATCCGCGTCGTGCAGCTCGATGCTCTGCAGTCCCTCGCGCTGTCGGTGGCCGCCGCCCGCTCACCGGACTCGGTGCTGCGTGAAATGGTGCAAGGACTCGGGATGTGGGACGGCGTCGCACTGGCCCGAGTCTGGCTCCTGCATCACCCCGAGCAAGGCACGCCCTACTTGGAGCTCAAAGCGAGCATCGGCGCGTCTCGGGTCGATCCCAGCAAACGTTGGAATCGCACCGATGGTGCGCATCACGAAATCCCGCTCAGCTACGGCAAGGTCGGACAAGTCGCCGCCAGCAACCGCGCGCTGCTCCTGCAACGCGGCGCGCCCAATTGGATCTTGCAGCAAGAGTGGGCGGACAGCGAGGGCATCGAGAGCTTTGCCGGCCAGCCCTTGTGCTTCAAGGGCCAAGTCCTGGGGGTGGTCGCGTTCTTCAGTCGGCGTCGGCTGGAAAAGACCGATTTGGATTGGCTACGAGTGTTCGCCGATCACGCCGCAGTTGCGATCGCCAACGCGCGCGCGTTCGAAGAGATCGCGCGCCTCAAAGAGAACGCCGAACGCGAACGCGATTACTTGCGAGAAGCGGTGCGCTCGGCCCTGAAACAAGGCGAAATCATCGCTGAAAGCCCGGCCATGCGCGGTGTCCTGGCGCAGGTCCAAGCGGTCGCGCAGAGCGACTCGTCGGTGCTGATCCTGGGCGAAAGCGGGGTCGGCAAAGAGCTGATCGCCGCCGCCGTTCACGACATGAGCCCGAGGCACGACGGACCGCTGGTGAAGGTCAACTGCGCGAGCGTGCCGCGCGAACTATTCGAGAGCGAATTCTTCGGTCACGTGCGAGGCGCTTTCAGCGGCGCGTCGCGCGATCGTCAGGGGCGCTTCCTGCTCGCGGATGGCGGCTCGCTCTTTCTGGACGAAGTGGGGGAGATCCCGCTCGAGCACCAAAGCAAGTTGCTGCGCGTGCTGCAGGAGCGCACCTTCGAGCCCGTAGGGGACGATCGCACGCGAAGAGTCGACGTGCGCGTGATCGCCGCCACCAATCGCCCGCTGGAGGTCGAAGTGGAGAGCGGTCGCTTCCGCCGCGACCTATTCTATCGACTGAGCGTCGTGCCGATCGTCGTGCCGCCCCTCCGCGAGCGCCGCGAAGACATCCTGCCCATGGCCCGTCAGTTCCTGCAGGCCACCTCTGCGCGCTTGCACCTGCCGCTCCGGAGCCTCTCCCCCAGCGACGAGGCGCGCCTGCAAAGCTATGATTTTCCAGGCAATGTTCGCGAGCTCCAAAACCTCATCGAGCGCGCCCTGGTTCTAGCTTCGCACGAGGGATCGGGGCTTCGGTTACACCTGGGTAAGCAGAGTTTGATGCCGTCGCCTTTGCCGGCGGAGCCCACGGGCAATGGCAACGCCGAGGTGCTTTCGGAGGAGCACTTCCAGGCGCTCGAGCGGCAGAACATCGAGAACGCATTGGGTCGCTGTGATTGGCGGATCGCCGGCGAGCGCGGGGCAGCACAGCTGCTTGGCCTCAGTCCGAGCACGTTGAGCTATCGAATGAAGCAGCTCGGTGTTGCGCGACCGGCCAAGCGTTAGAACTTCTTCGAGCCGAAACACGCGAGCGTGTCAGCTCGCCAAAGCTCGGGTGGCGATTCGCTAAAAGCTGCGACTCGCCAAGAGTTGCGTGTTTCGCCGTCGTAGCGCGACTTGCGGAAAGACCGAGAAACGACGACTCCAGGCGATCGTGACTGCGCTGGCACGCGCCTCGCAATAGCCCTCTCGCGAAGACACATCGCTTGCTCGCGTTCGGCGCGAGCTCACACCGCTCTCATTGGAGGATCGAGAATGCCTAAGGTTGAAGTCGCTCCCAATAAAACTGGGGATTTTCTAGTCGATTACGAAGAAAAAGTGTTCGAGGACGTGAAGGCGTCGCCAGGCGAAAAAGCCTTGGTCACGTTCCACACGGTGGCGTTCGAAGGCTCGATCGGTCTCGTGAACATGCTGCAGGCCATTCGGTTGCAGCGTAAAGGTTTCGAAACCTCGATCCTGCTCTATGGGCCGGGCGTCACGCTCGGCGTGCAGCGCGGCTTTCCGAAGCTAGGTGACGAAGCGTTCCCCGGACATCAGAACTTCAACGGTCAGATCAAGAAGTTCATGAGCGAAGGGGGGAAGGTCTATGCGTGCCGTTTCGCGCTGCAAGCACTGTACGGTCATGGGGAGGGCGCGCTAATCGAAGGCATCCGACCGATCAACCCGTTGGACGTGCTGGACATCATCTTGCTCCACCGCAAGAGCAGCGCGTTCATCCTCAACACCTGGACTCTGTAACGGAAAGCGGGAGGATCGCCGTGACCACACCGAACATCGTTCGCGCCGCAGCCGTGCAGCTGAGCCCGGTCCTATACAGCTGCGAAGGCACTACCGCAAAAGTCTGCGATGCGATCGCGGAAGCTGCGAAAAAGGGCGCACAACTCGTGGTGTTCCCCGAGACGGTCCTCCCGTACTACCCGTACTTCTCTTTCATCAAGGCGCCCGCTGTGATGGGTGCCGATCACCTGAAGTTGATTCAAGAGTCGGTGACGGTCCCGGGCCCGGTCACGGACCAAATCGGGTCCGCTGCAAAGAAAGCGGGCGTCGTCGTCGCGATCGGCATCAACGAGCGGGATCACGGCACGCTATACAATGCACAGCTCTTGTTCGACGCCGATGGTCGGCTAGTGCAAGCACGACGCAAGATCACGCCCACCTATCACGAGCGCATGATCTGGGGCCAGGGCGATGGCTCTGGCCTGCGAGCGGTAGACACCGCTGTCGGTCGCATCGGTGCGCTGGCGTGCTGGGAACACTACAACCCGTTGGCTCGCTACGCGATGATGACCGAGCACGAGCAAATCCACGTCGCCATGTTCCCAGGGTCACTCGTGGGCGACATCTTTCGCGAACAAATCGAAGTCACGATCCGTCATCACGCGCTCGAATCGGGTTGCTTCGTGGTCAACGCGACTGGCTACCTGGATCCGCAGCAAGTGGCTGAAGTGGCCGGAAACACTGGCCTCGAGCGCGCGCTGCGCGGCGGTTGCTTCACCGCCATCGTGTCGCCCGAGGGCACGCTGCTCGCCCCGCCATTGACCGACGGTGAGGGCATGGTCGTCGCCGATCTCGATCTGTCGTTAGTCGACAAACGCAAACGCATGATGGACAGCGTCGGTCACTACAGCCGTCCCGAGCTGCTCTCGCTGCTCATCAATCGCACCCCGCAACCGCACATACGCGATTTCAACACCGAATCTGCCAGCCTTAGCCCCATGAGGAATAGCCATGAATCGTTCGCTCCCCATCGCGAGCCCGCGGCAGCCGAAGAGACCGCCCGAGAATTATCCTGAGATCGTCTCCGAGCTGCAGGCCCTCGGCATGCGTTGGCTCGACGCTTCGGGTCCGGGCCTTGCCCGTGCCGGTGGCGCCGGTCCTTCGGACCATAAGGCAATCACCATCGCCGATCAGACGGTGATGGTGCCGATCTTGAATCATGCCTCCGAGCGTTCACCGTACACGGCCGAGGTCAGAGGGGACTACGCGCTGCTCTTGAAGGGCGGGGAACAGATCGCGGAGATGGCGTTCCCCAAGAAACCACGCTTCTACGATCGCTCGACGGCCGACGGAGTGCCGTACTGGAAGATCGCCACGCTACACGGACAAGACGTACTGGCGACCACGGTGCTTCAGACCTGTAAACGCTACGGAAATCGGGCCACTTCCTGCCAATTTTGCGCAATTGGCCAGTCTCTGGCGGCCAAATCCACGATCGCCGAAAAGACTCCGGCTCAGCTGGCAGAGGTCGCCCGTGCTGCCGTCGAACTCGATGGTGTGCGGCACATGGTGATGACGACCGGCACGCCGCAAACGGACGATCGTGGCGCTCGCGTGTTGGCCGACGCCGCGCGAGCCGTGCGCGCCGCGGTAGACCTGCCGATCCAAGCGCAGTGCGAGCCGCCCGCAGACTTCGTTTGGTTTTCGCGCCTTGCGGATGCCGGAGTCGATAGCCTGGGATTGCATCTAGAAGCCGTCACCGAAGAGGTGCGAGCGCGCATCATCCCGGGCAAGGCCGAGGTCCCCGTGTCGGTCTATCTCGAGGCCTTTGCGGCCGCCGTCGCGGTCTTCGGCCGGGGCCAGGTTTCGAGCTACGTGCTCGCGGGCTTGGGTGACAGTCGCGAAGCCATCCTGGAGATGTGCGGGCGTATGATCGCGCTCGGGGTATATCCGTTCGTCGTGCCGTTCGTGCCGATCGCCGGTACGCCGCTCGCGCAGCATCCCACGCCGGCGCCCGCATTCATGGCTTCGTTGCTCTCGGAGGTCTCCGCTCTATTGGCCAAGGCCGAACTGCGCAGCACGGAGATCAAGGCGGGGTGTGGGCGATGCGGCGCGTGCTCATCCCTGAAAGCGCGCGAGGCCGCCCATGCTTGACCGCGTTCATCCGTGGGGCAAACCGTTGCGCGCACAAACCGCGCAACGAATCTCGGCCGAGCTCGCGCGAGAGCCCTGGCAAGTGGCGGCCTATTTTCAGCTCCGTCGCGAAATCTTTGCCGCCGAGCAAGGCCTATTCGACGAGTCCGATCGCGATCACTTCGACGAGCACGCGAGTCCAATCGTGGCCCAGGGAGAAATCGCCGGCATGCCGGACGGTGTGGTGGGCGTGGTGCGCATCTACGAGGAAGACAAGCACACCTGGTTCGGCGGCCGCTTGGGCGTGGCGCGCGCCTATCGCCGCGTGGGCGCCGTGGGCACTGCGCTGATCACGGAGGCCGTGTCGACCGCGCATGCTTGGGGTTGTCAGCGCTTCCTCGCGACCGTACAGGCAGCGAACGCGCGCTACTTCGAACATCACCACTTCCGTCGCCTAGAAGCGTTGGAGCTCCTCGGCCGCCCCCATTTCTTGATGCAAGCCGAGCTCGATCGCTATCCGGTGCGGCTATCCAGCGCCTGGCGTGCGAGGGCATCATGATCATCGAACCCGGAAGTCTGCAGGCGCTCGCCCGCGAGCTCAGGGGGCGGGCAGAACTCGACTTGAAGCGTGACATCCAGATCGCGGCGCGGGCCTTCGGCCGCGCCTCGCAGAGCACTTGGTTTCCGAGTGAAAAGCCGATCCTGAACGGCGATGACGCTGCTGCGTTGCCCGATGGCGACGGGTTCGTGCTGTTCGCTGCAGAAGGCATGCGCAGCGAGTTTTTGGCTGCCGATCCTTGGTTTTGTGGATTCTGCTCGGTGATGGTCAATCTAAACGACATCGCCGCCATGGGTGGGCGGCCGTGGGCGATCACGGACGTGCTCTTCATGGGCACGGGCGAGAACGAACGCGTGCTCGAAGGCATGTGCTTTGCGAGTGAGCTATTTGGCGTGCCGATCGTCGGTGGGCACACGTCCCGCGTGCCCGGTGCTTCATTCCTTTCGGTCTCGGTGCTGGGCAAGGCCAAGCGATTGATCTCCGGTCACGAGGCACACGCGGGCCAAAGCTTGCTCGTTGCGGTCGACTTGCGAGGTACGTTCCGCGGACTCGGCGGTAACTTCAATGCGGCCAGTACGGCATCGTCCACGCAACTGCGCGCGCAGTTGGCCTTGCTCCCCGAGCTCGCCGAACGAGGCTTGGTCCGCGCGGGCAAGGACATCAGCATGGCGGGCGTGTGCGGGTCGCTGCTGATGTTGCTCGAAACATCCGGGGTCGGCGCGCGGCTCGATTTGGCGCGCTTGCCAGCGCCACCGAACGTCGATGCGTTTCGTTGGCTCAATGCGTTCCCGAGTTTCGGCTTCGTGCTCAGCGTCGAACCCGAAGCAGTGAGTACGGTGTGCGCACGCTTCGAGGCCTTGGGGGTGACTTGCGCGGCGGTGGGTGAGGTCACGAACGAGCCATGCTTCGAGCTTGCCTACGGCCAGGAGCGGGCCAATTACTGGGACTTGAGCGAGCCGCTGACGGGCTTTGGGACACCGCGCTCGTCCGCGCGCGCGAGTTGATCGAGACCCACCATGCTTTCCGTCGGCATTTTCACCTATTCCACGAAGCCTCGCGGCAGCGTCGTGCACGCCGCGTGCCTCGCGGAAGCCCTGCAACGGAGGGGCGCGCAGGTCACCCTCTACGCGTTGAGCAAGGCGGGCGACGGCTTCTTTCGCCCGCTCTCGTGCGACCTGCGTTTGCTTCCCGCCGAACCCGCTCCGAGCGATGTCGATGCGTTGATTCGCCAACGGATCGCTGAATTTCGCGTTGGCATCGGCGCCCTCGAGGTCGAACACGACGTTTGCCATGCCGAAGACTGCTTGGCCGCCAATGCGTTGGTGGCGGCCAAGGCAGAGCTCGGCGGCGCTGCCCTGGTGCGCACCGTGCATCACGTCGAGCATTTCGAGAGTCCGTACCTGATGGACTGTCAGGACCGTTCGGTCGCTTCAGCAGACTTGGTACTGAGCGTGAGTCAGATCACGAGCCGCGAGGTGCGCGCGACGTTCGGCCGCGAGGCTCCTGTGATCTCGAATGGAGTCGATCTAGCCCGCTTCGCGGTACGCTCCGCGGTCGACGAGCAGAAATTGGGCGAGCGGCTCGGTCTCGGGGCGGGCGATCTCGTGGTCTTGAGCGTCGGCGGCGTGGAAGCGCGCAAAAATAGCCTCGCCGCGTTGCAAGCGGTGGCGCTCGCTTTCGTGCGCGAGCCGCGCTTGCGCTGGGTAATTGCCGGGGGTGCAAGCATCTGGGAACACGAGACCTATCGCGCGGAGTTCTCGCGTCAGCTCGCTCTGCTGCCCCCCGAATTGCGCGCGCGAATTCAAATTCTGGGAACGGTCTCGGAGGCAGACCTCACCTCGCTGTACCACCTGAGCGACGTGCTGCTCTGCCCGTCGCTACAAGAGGGCTTCGGGCTGTGTGTGCTCGAAGCGCTGGCTGCCAAGTGTGCCGTAGTGGTGCCGCAGGGCGCGCCATTCGACGAGTATCTGGACGATCGTTGCGCGTCTTTCGTCGACCCCCGATCACCGACGCAGATCGGCTCCGCACTCGTCCGCTTCCTCCGCGACGCGCCGACACGAAAGCGTGCGGCGGAAAATGGCTACGAGCGCGTTCAGCGCTATTCGTGGGATCTCGTCGCCGAGCGGCACCTCGCTCGCTACGAATCGTTGCTGCGGCGGGACACTCTCGCTGCTCAGCAATCGCAGTACTGAATTCTAACCTGTAAAAGACTGGAGTCTATCATGCCCGAGATGCATTTTCGCGTGCGCTTCCCCAACGGGGCGACCATGGATTGCTATTCACCGTCCTACGTGATCGAGGATTACCTGAGCGAGGGACAGAGCTACGCTGTCGCAGAGTTTCTAGAACGCACACGAAAGGCGCTCAATATCGCGTCTGAGCGCGTGCGCGAGCGCTATGGTTTCAGCTGTAGCTCAGCGCTCGACCAACTCTCGGCAATCGAGGAGACGGCGGGAAGCCTCACGGTAGAACAGCTCGAACGGCCCGTGCAAGTGCTCGAATTCAAGAAGCATGGCCCGCGCGATGCGCGCGCCAAGACGCCACGACCCGAACACCACACCGTAATCGTGGTCGGGGGCGGCCAAGCAGGCCTATCGGTGAGCTACTGCTTGAAGCAACAGGGCATCGATCACTTGGTGCTCGAAGGCCGCAAGGTCGCCTACTCGTGGCGCGACGAGCGCTGGGACACCTTCTGCCTGGTTACGCCGAATTGGCAATGTCAGCTCCCGGGATATGCCTACGCCGGCTCTGATCCGCAGGGCTTCATGCTCAAAGACGAGATCGTGGCCTACGTCGAAGGGTACCAGCAGGCCTTCGATTTGCCGGTACGCGAAGGGGTGATGGTCGAGTCCCTGAGCGAGGTTGCGGGTTCACAGGCTGCGCGCTTCGAGCTGAAGACCTCGCACGGGGTGTTTACGGCCGAGCAAGTGGTGGTCGCGACCGGCTGCTACCACAAGGCATCCTTGCCGGCGTACGTTAGTGAAATTCCTGCGCACGTCGTCACGCTGCACTCTTCGAAGTACAGAAACCCAGAGTCGTTACCCGAAGGCGCCGTGCTCGTCGTCGGAACAGGCCAATCGGGCGCGCAAATCGCGGAGGATCTGCACTTGGCGGGGCGCAAGGTGCATCTCGCGGTGGGTCCCGCGCCGCGTTGCGCTCGCCGCTACCGCGGACGCGACGTGGTCGAATGGCTCGACGATCTCGGCTATTACAACATCCCGATCGATCAGCATCCGAATCGCGAGCAGGTCAGAGACAAGACGAATCACTACGTGACCGGCCGCGATGGCGGTCGTGACATCGACCTGCGCAAGATGGCCCTCGAAGGCATGAAGTTGTACGGACCGCTCACCACCGTGAAGAACGGGATTGGCAGCTTCAAAGCGGAATTGAAGCAAAACCTGGACGGTGCGGATGCCGTGTATCGCAGCATCAATCGCAGCATCGATGCATACATCGAAAAGCAAAACATCAGCGCGCCGGTCGAAGCGGACTACGCCCCGCCGTGGGAGCCAGAGACCGAACCCGAAGCGCTCGACCTGCTCGCGGAGGGCATCAGCGCGGTCGTGTTTTGTGCTGGCTTTGCTTCCGATTTCAGTTGGGTCAAGCCTCCCGTGCTCGATCCGCGCGGCTTCCCGATCCACGAACGCGGCGTGACGGAGACGGAGGGGTTGTACTTCATCGGATTGCCCTGGCTACACACCTGGGGATCAGGTCGCTTCTCGGGCGTCGGGCGTGACGCGGGTTACATCGTGAACCACATCGCGGGAGTGCTCGCCGTACGGTCCGAAGGGACCGAGCCACTCAGCGCTACCGCATAGTGCCGTTCAGCGCGCAACTCGACGCAAGATTTCTCCGACATTGCCTTCGATCTTCAGCGCCGACAAATCGTCGGCGCGGGTGACGCCGCGGTTCACGATTGCAATCGGCACACCGAAGCGTGCAGCTGCCCGCGCGAAGCGAAAGCCGGAGAACACCATCAGTGACGTCCCCGCGATCAGGAGTAGCTTCGCCTGCTGGAGCGCAGCCATGGCGCGCGTCACGCGGTCCGCGGGTACATTCTCGCCGAAGAACACCACGTGCGGCTTGAGCATGCCGCCGCACGCGCTACATGCAACGATCTCGAATCGCCGATAGTCGACGTCGGTGAGCTCGGCGTCGCCGTCCGGCTTGACGACGGCGTTTGCGTCCCAAAAATCAGGATTCTGCGCCACGAGCTCGGACTGAAGCGCCGCGCGTGCCGTGATGGCCCCACAATCCAAACACCGAACCTGATCGAGCCGGCCGTGCAAATCGACGACGTTGCTGCTGCCGGCGCGATGGTGCAGGCCATCCACGTTTTGTGTGACCAACAGCGCGAGCGAGCCTGCTGCTTCCAACTGCGCGAACGCGTGGTGCGCGGCGTTGGGCGTCGCGTGCGCGATCAGGGGAAAGCCAAGCATGCTTCGCGCCCAGTAGCGCCTGCGTACGGCGTCCGAAGCTACGAACTCACGATACTGAATCGGCTCGCGCGCCTTCCAAGCGCCTCGCTCGTCGCGGTAGTCCGGGATCCCCGAATCGGTGCTGACGCCGGCCCCCGTCAGCACGAACACCCCGCCCGCGGCCAACCCTTGCCTCAACTCTGCAATGTTCGGAGATTGCTCTGCGCCGTCGACGCTCTCCGGCAGGGTGGACAGGCTGCGCACAGTGACAGAGCATTGTGCGCAGCGAGCCAATCGTCAAATCACAACGCGAAATCGACGCCAGTGCGCGGTTCAGCGCAGTTCAGTTCAGCGCAGTTCAGCGCAGCCAGCGCGTGGGGTCAGCTGTTGGGAGGGAGCGCGGGCGGAAGGCTGCTCGGCGAGCGCCGCGAGGCGTTCGCGCTGGCGACTCCCAGCCCTGCGAGGTCAGGCCGAGCGAACCCGGCGTAGCTCGTCTTCGCAGTGTGGATAGCGAGGCGCGCAACCTCACGCAGCAGCGCCGGCTCGACGCCTTGCGGCTCGATGCCGAGCGCGGGTGCGAGATGAAAGCGACCCACGTCCGTATCATCACTGATGCGAACGACTGAATACGAGCCGTGTGCGACCCGTACGATGCGGTACGTAATTCCCGCCAGCTGAACCATACCTTTTACTTTGCTTGCCATGTGTTTGAAGCACCTCGCGGCGCGGGGGCTGACTATGCCAGAGCGAGCGCCATTGTCCATCGTGGCTCGAGCTCCGTGTCTGCTGCGTCGCCACGACGTGTCGCCTAGAGCAAAGTCGACGCGACCCAGCCACGTGCGTTTGGTTCGCACACCACCGCATGATCTGCGTGCTTACTGCAGCCACGCGCGAACACGACGCACACGCGCCCGCTCGAAGCATGAGATCCAACGAATTACTCACGAGGGTTATCGAATTACTCGCAAGGGTTAGACCGGCAGCTGATTTCCCGTCCAGCCACACGCGAAATGCGAGTGCTCACGCCCCATACGTATGCACTTTGCTCACCCCATCTCCCCCGCACCTCGCGGACCCCGATCCGGCCCCCCGGAGAGCCGCCCCGAGACCCATCGCCCGAGACCCATCGCCCGAGACCCCCGAGACCCCCGAGACCCGCGCGAGACCCGGGGTACGCGAGACCCGAACCTGGGTAAGGAGGCGAGGAGACCAGACCCGAGGAGACCAGACCCGAACCTGGGTAAGGAGGAGACACAGACCCGCCCAGACCCGAGGCCCAGACCCGAGGCCCAGACCCGAACCTGGGTAAGGAGGAGGAGGCGCTGGCGGCGGAGGAAACTGGGGCGTGGCGTGACCGATGAGAGGGCGTGACTCATCCGCGCCAGATTCTGCCGGGCCGTAGCTACCTGGTGACGCGGCGTACGACGCAGCGCCAATTCCTGTTACGCCCGTCGCGTGTGACGAATCAGAACGTCAGGTATTGCTTGGCCCTGGCGGCTGAGCGCACCGGCGTGCTCCTTCACGCGGTGTGCGTGATGTCCAATCACTGGCATGGTGTGCTTACGGACCCTGAAGCTCGGCTGCCCGAGTTCACCGAGTGCTTTCACAAGTTGCTCGCGAAGGCTCAGAACGCATCGCTCGATCGTTGGGAGAATTTGTGGTCGTCGGACAAAACGAGCTTGGTGCTTCTGACGTCCGAACAGGACGTTTTGGAGAAGATGGCATACACGCTGGCGAACCCAACCGCCGCGGGGCTCGTCAAGTCTCCTGAGGAATGGCCAGGCGTAATTTCAGGGCGGTTCGGCGCAGAGAGTTGTGTAGAAATGCCTGACACATTCTTCGACGACGATGGTGAACTCCCGGAAAGCGCGGAACTGCAGATGGTGCGCCCGCAGATCTTCGGGGCCCTTACCGACGCTGAGCTCTATGCTCGGCTACGCGACGAAGTCAGTGCGAGAGTTCGTGCCGTTCGCGACGAACTGGCACAGTCTGGTCGAGCATTCCTCGGTCGAGAATCCGTCTTGCGTCAAGACGTTGAGGCTAGTCCAAAGACAGAAGCACCGAGACGCAATCCGAATCCTCGTGTTTCTGGGTCGAGCGCCGAAAGGGTGGCTGCGATCCGACGGATGTGTGAGTTCTTTCGCGCCTACCGCGCCGCATGGTTGGAATGGCGACAGGGAAACCGAGATGCGCGTTTCCCCGCCGGCACGTACGCTCTTCGAATCTACGCTTGCGTAAAGTGCGCAGACGCGGTCCCTAGTTAGACCCCTCGGTGAACTTCACGCTTCTTGCGCGTGATCGATTTCGACTGTGTTGCACTCGTGCGCCCGAAGCCGAAGAAGTGGGCAGCTCGTCCGCAACCCACTTCTGTCGCATCGCAGTTCTCCCGCTTTGTGTCCTACTTCGGCCTGCTCTTCTATGTCGCCGAGCTGGCGCTGGTGAGGAGTGTAGTGAGTCGCTGCGCAAACGCGGCAGGGTTGTCGAGTGGAGAGCCTTCGGCGATCAGCGCTTGATCGTACAAAAGCTCGATCCACGCCGCCACATTGCCGGGTTCCTCGCGATCGCGGCGTTCCAAGTTCTGGATTAGGGGGTGACCCGGGTTAAGCTCCAAAATGCGTTTTTGGGGCGGGATGCCCATTTGGCGGGCCATCATCAGGCGCTCGATGTGTGGCGCCATGCCGCCCTCGGGGATCACGAGACACACGGGAGAGTCGGTGAGCCGAGTGGAGAGTCGCACTTCCCCTACTTTCGCGGCTAGAACACTCTTGAAGCGCTCCACGAGTGGTTCCGCCTGCTTCTTCTGCTCGGCTTCAGCGGCGCGCTGTTCCTCGCTCAAGTCCTCCTCACCGAGGTCCAGGTTTTCGTCCATCGCCGAGACCAGCGGCTTGCCGTCGAACTCGTTCAAGCTGGTCACCGCGAATGGGTCGACGCCGTCCGTCATGAACAAGACTTCGTAGCCGCGCTTTTTCAGGGTTTCTAGGTGAGGACTCGAGTCGAGCAGCGCGCGCGATGTGCCCGTTGCGTAATAGATTGCTTTTTGGCCTTCCTTCATGCGCGAGACATACTCGCCGAAGCTGGTCAGCCCGGGTTGGGTGGATGACTCATAGCGCACGATCTTGGCGATCCGGTCGCGATGCTCACTCTCGAAGTGGATGCCCTCCTTGATCACCGCCCCGAAGTCGGCCCAAAACTTGGCGAACACGTCGGCATCCTTACCAGCCAACTCCTCGACCATCGAGAGCGCGTGGTTCACCACTTGCTTTCTGATCACACGAACGAGCTTCGAATCTTGCAGAATCTCGCGAGATACGTTCAGCGGCAAGTCTTCGCTGTCGACGACGCCGCGTACGAAGCGCAGGAAGTTCGGCAAGAGCTCCGCGCAGTCGTCCATAACGAAAACGCGCCGCACGTGAAGCCGTATGCCATGCTTCGCCGCGGGATCGTAAAGGTCGAACGGCGCTCGCTTCGGCAAGAACAGCAGCCCTGCGAATTCTTGCGTCCCTTCGACCTTGAAGTGCCGGTGCGCCAAAGGCGCCTCGAAATCATGGCTCAAATGCCGATAAAACTCGGTGTACTGCTCCTCCGTCACCGTGCTCGCAGCACGCTGCCAAAGCGCACTAGCCTGGTTGATCCGCTCGAAAGAGGCCTCTCCGCCAGCCTCTTTTGGAGGCTCTGCAAGCTCGATGGGGTGACCGATATAGTCGGAATATCGACGAATCAGCTCGCGCAAGCGGCCCGAGTTGAGAAACTCCTTCTGCTCCTCCTTGATGTGTAGCACGAGCGTCGTGCCCGGCTCGGCGCGCGTGTCGGGTTCGATAGTGAAGGACTCTTGCGCGTCCGAGCTCCAGCGCTGCGCGGCCTCTTCACCAGCGCGCCGAGTGATCACGTCGACACGATCGGCGACGAGGTACGCGCTGTAGAAGCCCACGCCGAACTGCCCGATTAGCTGCAGCCCCTGGTCGCTCGCCTCGCGGGCTTTGGCGACTTTGTTCAAAAATTCGCGGGTTCCAGAGCGCGCGATCGTACCCAGATTTTGCTCCAGCTCGCTCGCGTTCATGCCTATCCCATTGTCCGAGATGGTGAGGGTGGAAGCAGCCGGGTCCACGCTGATCTGAATCTTGAGATCGCCGCCAGCGGCCATTTCCGGGTGCGTCACTGCTTCGAAGCGGCGCTTATCAAGCGCGTCCGAAGCGTTCGAAACGAGCTCGCGCAGAAATACTTCTTTGTGGCTGTACAGAGAGTTGACTACGAGGTGCAGCACCTGGCTGACCTCGGCCTTGAAGGAATGGGTCGTAGCTTCGCTCATGTTTTTTTCCGGGTTACGGCGAGCAAATTGGTCACTCTCACCGGGCTGTCAACCCGACTGGAATTCGGCGCACGCCGACCCGCAATTTGCCGGCTATCCTGCCGTCAGCTGCGAACCGGAGGCGGAACAACTTGAGGCCATACCGGAGGCTGTGGCTATACCGGAGGCTGAACCCGGGTATGCCCAAACCGGCTCTGTGAACCGGTAGTACGCGCCCAGGGAAGTGTTGGGTCTACCGGTCGGACAGCAGTTCCCCTGATACTCGAGTTAAGCTCGCTTCTCCGGTAGCGGAATGAACTCAAGCTCGTCCCCCGGCACTTTGGCGAAAAGACCGGCCTGCCAATCGCGCTTGGCCTGCTCGATCCGCTCCAGCGAACTCGACACGAAATTCCACTCGATGTACCGCGGCCCGTCCGGCGGCGCGCCGCCCAGGAGCAGAACCCGGGACGGCACTTCCGCCCGCACGGAAGGCGCGCCCCCCGCGTTGAATAGCGCCAACGCACGCTCCTCGATGGATTGCTCTGCGTAGGAAAGTGCTCCACTCAGGACGTATACTCCGCGTTGTTCGTGCCCTTCCGGCAGGCTCAGCGAGGCCCCCGCGGCTAGCTCCGCTTCCGCATAGAACAACGGTGAAAAAATGCGCACCGGAGAAGTAACACCATATGCGCTGCCGGCCAGCACCCGGACTCGCACTCGGTCAACGTCGACTTCTGGCAGCGTGCTGGCCGGATGATGGTGAAACTCTGGCGCCATCTCCTCATGTGCCGTCGGCAACGCGACCCAGAGCTGCGCCACATGAAGACGTGAGCCGCTCTGACGCAACTCACTCGAGGTTCGTTCCGAATGGGTAATGCCGCGCCCCGCGGTCATCCAATTCACCGCACCCGGACGAATCGCCTGTTCGTAGCCCAAACTATCGCGGTGCACGATCTCGCCCTCGATCACATACGTCACCGTCGCCAGACCGATGTGCGGGTGGGGACGCACATCCAAACCACGCCCCGCGGCGAGTTCGCTCGGCCCCAGATGATCGAAAAAGCAAAACGGCCCCAGGTGCTTGCGCGTCAACGCAGGCAGAACCCGTGAAACGGTAAAGCCATCCACATCGCGCGCATGCCCGCGCAAGATCGTTTCCAACGCACCTGGGCCCAACTCGTCTGCCATCCTCGCGAGGCTAGCACCCAGGTTCGGATTTGGGGTTGGGAGGCCACACTGAAACGGGCGTGCTTTGCCGTGAACGAGGTCACTAGGCCCCCGTCCGCGTGCCCCGCGGCCCAGCACCCGCGCCTGCCCGCACTCCGGAAATCGCGCATTTGGCGCCAAAAAGGCCCTCCCTGGTTCAGCCTTGAGCCGCTCCAAGGCCTTTCCCTGGTTCGGCCTTGGGGGCGTGAGGGTGGGGAACTTGACGGTTTGGGTGGGGGTCCGCCAAGATCCGGGCATGGCTTCGGTGATTGAGCGGGCTTCGAGTGGGCGCGCGAAGTGCAGGGCGTGCGGGCTCGCGATCGCCAAGGGCGAGGAGCGATTCGGCGAGGCGTTGCCGAATGCCTACGGCGAGGGAGAGAGCCTGTTTTGGTTCCATGTGCGGTGTGCGGCGTGCTGTCGTCCAGAGGCGCTGTTGGCGGTGCTGGAGGGGGGGCAGGCGGCGCCGGCGGAGTCTTCGGTGTCCTCGGCGCTCGAGGCTTTGGCGCGAGAGGGCGTGGCCCAGCCGCGGTTGAGTCGTATTCTGCGGGCGGAGCGGGCATCTTCGGGGCGGGCGCGCTGTCGGCATTGTCGGGAGTTGATCGAGCAGGGTGCTTGGCGGCTCGCGTTGCAGATCTTCGAGGAGGGGCGTTTCAACTCGATGGGCACGATTCACGCGAGCTGCGCGGTGCACTACTTTGGGAGCGAGCCCTCGCTCGAACGGCTCACGCTGCCGAGCAATCAGTTGGATTCGGCGGAGTTGGCCGAGGTCGTGGCAAGCATGCGCGAAGGTGCGACGCGGCCGATCCAACCCGGGCTGGCGAAGGCCCCAGGTGAAGCGCCCGAGCACGAGTCGTCGCGAAGGAGTTCATGACCGGCGAGATCGAGCACGTCACGGACACTGCGTTTTGGGTGGCGAGCTATCGCGCGCTGGAGAGCGAGCGCCCGGATGCACTCTTTCGTGATCCGCTGGCCGGGCTTTTGTGCGGCGAGAAGGGGCGGCAGATCGCTCGTAGCATGCCCGATGATCGCGCCATGGCGTTCATCATGGCGGTGCGCACGACCGCGATCGATCGCCTGATTTTGTCGGCGATCGCGCATGGTGTCGGCACCGTGTTGAACTTGGGGGCCGGGCTCGATACGCGCCCCTATCGCATGTCCCTGCCCAAGGAGCTGCGCTGGATCGAAGCCGATTTCCCGAGCATGGTCGAGTACAAGGACCAGAAGCTGGCGTCGGCGAGCCCGGTGTGCGTTTTCGAGCGCGTGGCGATCGATTTGGCGGATCGACCAGCACGCCGGGCCTTGCTCGATCGCGTCGGGCGCGAGGCGCAGAGTGTGCTGGTAATTACCGAGGGGGTGATCCTCTATTTGCCGGATGACGAGGCCGGGCGCCTTGCGGAAGACGTCCACGCAGTGCCCTCGATGCGTTTCTGGATTCAGGATTACTACGGTCCCGAGCCACGTCGGCACCGAGGTTCGCGGCGACGAAAGTTCGAAGCTGCGCCGTTTTTGTTCCGCGATCCAGATTGGTTCGGTTTCTTCGCCAAGCACGGCTTCGTGCCCAGTGAGAGCATCAGCACTCGGCAAGAGGCCTTGCGCGTCGGGCGCCGTCCGCCATTCTTGTCGATGACGGCGCCACTTCTCTGGCCCTTGGGCGCCAAGTGGTACGAAAAGGCCGATCGAATCATCGGCTACACGCTGCTCGAACGACAGGACTCGTGAGCCGCGCTTTCACCAAGGAAGACGCCGGCGGGCCCGAGCTCTTGGTCGTTCCGAGACCGCCGCTGCCGATTGGCGCGCCCAACTACGTGACGCCTCGAGGGCTGCGCCGATTGCAGGCCGAGCAGGCGGCTCTCGAACAAGAACGAAGTGCGCTCGAGACGGCAGATCCAGCAGACCGCCTGGCGCGGATGAACGCGCTCGCTCAGCGGAGCGTTGACCTTCAGGCGCGTCTAGCAAGCGCGGAGCTGGTCGATCCACGCGCTCAACCGCACGATCGCGTGCGCTTTGGCGCGGAGGTACGTGTCCGACACCAGTCGGGCTCAGAATCGCGGTATCGCATCGTCGGCGTCGACGAAGCGGACGCCGCCGCCGGGCTGCTCGCGTTCTCGGCTCCGCTCGCCCGTGCGCTCTTGGGCAAGCAAGTCGGCGAGCTTGCGCTAGTGCAGACTCCGCGTTCGAGTGAGGAGCTGGAGGTGCTGGAAATTGGCTACGGATCCGGCGAGCCTTAGCCCCTCTCGTTTGCCCCCTGTATCCCCGACGACAACCCTGTACGATGTGAGCGTGTCCCTGGTGAGTGACGTGGAGCGAACGGCTGAAGACAGTCGGCCGCGGCTTTCCTGGACTGGCCGGTTCGTCGATCCGACGCTCGAGCAAGCTTTTCGTCGAGACGATCTCGACTCACTCCGGCGCTTCTTGACCTTCAGCGTCGGGCTCGCATCACTGGTCTTTCTGGCGTTCGCCGTGCACGATGCCTTGGTCGTCCCTGAAGTCAGGCGTGAGGCCTGGTCGGTTCGCTTCGGCGTCTTCGTGCCCGCCTCGGTGCTGGTATTTTGGCTGCTCAATTCTCGCCACTTGCTGCGCTTCTCGCAGCCGATGATGTTGGTGTATGGGGTCGCGGCGAGTTTCATCGTGCTCTACATCGGTGCGATTGCCGGTGGCAGCGGCTACTTCTTGTACACCTCGTTTGCGATCGCGTTCGTGACTTTGGGGCCATTCGTGGCGCGGCTCGGCGTAGTCGCGCAGCTCGCCTACACGTTGCTCACGTTGCTCATGTTTGCGCTCTTGGATCGCTGGTTTGCCCACTGTCCACCGCAGATCAGTTTGTCGGTTTCCAGCACGCTGCTGTCACTCGGCGGCCTCGGCGCGTTGATCGCCTACCGGCAAGAGCAGCAAGCGCGGCACGGCTTCCTGCAGCGCCGCCTGATTGATCGCCAGGTTCACGCCCTGGCGGCGGAGAAGGCACGCGCCGAGGAGCTCTTGCTGAACGTGTTGCCCTCGAGCATCGCGGAGCGTTTGAAGCGCGGGCAGCGGCCGATTGCCGACGGGTTCCCACGCGTGTCGGTGCTGTTCGCGGACATCGTGGGCTTCACGAAGATGTCGGAGCGAGTCACCCCGGTCGAACTCGTGGATCGCCTGAACCGCATGTTCTCCAGCTTCGACGACTTGGCCGACAAGCTCAAACTCGAGAAGATCAAGACCATTGGCGACGCGTACATGGTCGCGGGCGGCCTCCACAGCCACGAATACGACCACGCGCAAACGATCGCGGAAATGGCCTTGGCCATGCAGCGTCGCGCGCTCGAATTCAGCCGTGAGTTCGGCGAGGATCTCAGTATTCGTATCGGCATTCATACCGGCCCCGTCGTGGCCGGCGTGATCGGCAAGCGCAAGTTCATCTACGACGTGTGGGGTGACACCGTGAACACGGCGAGTCGCATGGAATCCCACGGTGAACCCGGGATGGTGCATGTCACGGACGAAACGCGTCAGTTGTTGAAGGACATGTACGTCCTGACCGCGCGCGGCGAGATCACCGTCAAGGGCAAGGGCACGATGCGCACTTGGTTCCTGATCGGTCCGCAACCCAGCGACGGCTCACCGGCGCAAACGCAGTTGCCTCGAAAAATTGCGAGCAAGCCTGCCTCGAGTGAGTGATAGCGGCCGCGCAGATTAGGCGGTCAATCCACTCAGCGGACCCGTGCAGACCCCGGGAATGCCAAACGTCCTGACGTCGTCGAAGCCCATCGCGTTGCACACGGAGACCAGCAGGTCGTTGTGGGGCTGATCCGCGTATTGCATGTAACGGCCCATGCTCAGCGCGCCACCCGCGCCTCCGGCCAGCACCCACGGGATATCCTTGTAAGTGTGGGAATTCCCCGCGCCGAGCTCGTTCCCCCAGAGCATCAGAGTATTGTCGAGCATGCTGCTGCCGTCGGCCTCTTTCGTGTCCCGAAGCTTGTCCATCATGTACGCGAATTGCTCGGCGTGCCAGCGGTTGATCTTGACCAGCTTCTCGTTCGCCAGATCATCACCGTCGCCGGCGTGGGAGAGCTCGTGGTGTTCTTCATCGACGCCGATCCAAGGGTAATATTGCCAGCTGTCGGCGTTGGCGAACATCAACGTCGAGACGTTGGTGAGCCCGCAGATGTGCGCGAGCAGCATCAGGTCCATCTGCAATTTGCTGACGGTGGGGAAGCTCTCCATCGCGCGCACGTCCACCTTTGCCGGCATGGTCGGCGCCTTGCAGCTCATCGGTGTGTTGGTCAATTCTTGCTCGAGGCCGCGAATGCTGGCTAGGTGCGCCTCCAGGCGAGCTTTGTCCTCCGAGGCGACGCGGGTCTTCAGCGTGTTGAGGTCTGCAGATAGGAAATCGAGCACACTCTTTCGCTCCGCGAGCAGCTGCGCGAGCTCGGTGTCGGAAAGATCGGCGTTGGCGAAGATGCGCTTGTACATCTGCCACGGATCATCGACCGCGATGTTCGGCTGGTTCGCCCCGCGATATGAAATCACGCGCAACGGCTCTTGGCCCTCGATCCGCGCCCCGAACTCGAGCGATGGAAATTTCGTCTTCGTGCCGATGCGCCCCGCGATGTACTGATCGACCGAGATGCGATCGGCGTATCCCGCTGGCCCGCCCGAGCCGGTAAAGCTTCCCGCTTGCAGCGATCCCCCGGTGAGCATCGCGCCTGGGCCCTTCATATGAGGACCACCGGGTTTGTCGCTGGTCGCCGCATCTTTGCCCAACTCGTTTTGGACCGTGGAGTTCATGTGCACGCCTTTCAGCACCATCAGCTGCGAGACGTGGTCCGCGAGCGGCGCCAAGATCCGACCGAGCGTCAGCGGCACCCCGCTCTTCGACCCGCTCGGAAAAAAGTCTTTGGCGATCGTGCCGTTCGCCGAAAAGACGCCGATGAAGCGGCGGGCCGCGGGCGTCTTTTGGTCGGCACCGAACACGGTCGCCGTACGCCAGATAGGGCTCGTGATGGCAACCGTCAGCGCGCTCAACCCGCCGAGTAATCTGCGACGACTGAGGCGGGTGCGCTGATCGAAGGGCTGCGATGGATTCATTTCGAGATCTCCGCGTCTACGGGGTGACGGTATCGAAACGCGTCGCTCAGCACGATTGCTAGGGGTAGGGTGTTGAGATCGGCATCGGCTGCTTCGAAGCTGTCCACCAGGCCCTGCATCGAACAATCGTCGACTTGTTGCTCGAAGCGCTGGAGAGCAAAGCGAAACCATTGCCGCGCCATGCATTGCCGAACGGTCTCGCTCTCGGCGAGCCTTTGTCCGAGCTCGGCCACGCTGCTGAATTTGCCGTCGATTTCCCCAGTGGCGAACAGTTCGCCGCTGGCGTCGACCGGCATTTGTCCGTCCGTTTCGCGGTATCTCCCCACCGAGTCGTAGTTTTCGAAGCCGAAGCCGATGGGGTCCATCAGCTTGTGACAACCCGAGCAGGAAGGATTGGTCTCGTGCTCGCTCAGGCGCTCGCGGGTCGAGACACCGGGTGTCACGTCGGGAGGCTTGGGGATATTGGCGGGGGGGGCCGGAAGCAGCTGGCAGAGCAGCATTTCCCGTACGAATTTGCCGCGATAGATCGGCGAGCTCTCGGACGGCTTCGCCAAGAGCGACAGGAACGCGGGCAGTGTCAGGAGGCCGGAGGTAGCGCCGCTCGTGCCCTGCGTGGCCGTGAACGAGTCGCCTCCCGTCGTGCCGTAGTACGGGGCCAGATCCTTGTTCACGAATACGGTGCTCGACGTCAGCAGCGTGCTGAGCTTGCCGCCTTGCTTCGTCAACAGATCGTCGAGGAAGGTGCTGGCTTGGATTTTCATCGACGCGCGCAGGGTCGAATTTTGCCACTCTGGATAGAGCGTCGCGTCTTTGACCGATCTATCCAAGTCGGGCAGGTGAATCCAGTTCTCCAAGAAGCGCCGCACGACGCTCTTGCCACGTGGCTCTTGCAGCATCCAGCCAAGCTGAGACGCAACGCCTTCCTTCGTAGCCAAGCCACCCGAGCTCGCAACTTCGGTTAGCTTCGCGTCGGGCATCGTGTCCCACAGAGCATAGGACAGCCGCGCTGCCAGTTCGTATGGCGAGAGCTTCACCGCGCTCTCGCTCACCTTTTCGTCGCTACCGATCTCCACGCGGTACAAGAAGCGCGGGCCCTGTAAAATACCCTGAATCAGTAGCTCGATTCCGTGCGCGTAGCTGACCTTGGCGCCGACGTCGAACAACTTCAAATGCTGCTCGATGTCCGTAACGTCGCTGATCGGCGCGCGATAGGCACGGGAACCAAAGCTCTGTACGAAGCGCTTCGCGCAATCACGCTGCTCGTCGCTATCGGGGCAAGGGGCGAGCCGCTTCAGGAGCGCCTGGTCGGCGACCACGGTGCTGCTGGCCTTGCTGGCGGCGCTGCGATAGTTCTCGAGGTCCACTTGTGCGACGTCCGGCTGGATGAGCCCAAATGCCGAAGCCGTACTGCTTGCCCCAAGCGCGACGTCCAAGCCCGCGATGTTGCCGAGCAGGTCGCGCACGCTGTTCAGGTACTGCGAATTCGATAGTCGCTTCATCGGCGAGGGGCCCGGATCGATGGTTCCGGACTTGCATTCGAAGCCGGGCGGACCACCGCCGCCTGGCATCATCGAAGTCGTGCCCGCGCCCCCTTCGCCCGAAATGCTTCCTTCGTTGCCGCCGCTGCTCTCAGAGGAGTCGGAGTTGCCCGCGTAACCGGGGCCCGCGTGGTTGTCGCGATCGGCTGCGGCGCCGCCCACGCAGCCCTGGATCCCAAGCAACAGCCAGGCCACGCCGGCCAACCGCAGGAGCTCTCGGCAGCCTTTCTTCGCGCTGGTCTGGGTCCGCCGGGGCTCGGTCATGGGGCTACCGAGTCAGTGGAAGGTGCTCGGGACCGCGATCTCTTTTTCTTCAGTTGGGAGCAGGAAACCAGCTCAGGGTGCGATGTGGCAGCACAGCGGTCCACAGTCGTAGGCGTACGTCGGTGCCTGATCTTGGCACACCGCACCGCATTGGTTGCCGCCCTGGCTGCCGCAGCTCAGCTGACACACGCCGCCGAGGTCGATCGAATGGGGCGGGTTGCACGGAGTGTCATTGCCCGGTGGTACGTCGTCGGGGTCCGGCGTGTAGTACAGCCGATCGAGTTCGACGTCGTCCGCGCAGTTTGCAAGAGTCAGGCGATGGACGCCGGCCTGGAGCGGAAAGTCCAGCGCGTGCCCGTAGTCCGTGTCGTCGTGAAAAGCATCCCAGTACCAGATCTCACCGACGCTGATCCGCCACTTGATCCACGGCCCGTCATCGACCTGTACCCAGAAACGGTTATGGTCTGCATCGGGTGAGCGAATGCGTCCCCAAATTCGATAAATCGCCGCGGTTTTTACGGTGAATTCGTAGAGCGCGCGCGCGTCGCCCGGCGCGCCATCCGATTTTGCACCGCTCGGCGCAACCAAGGTGCTCGTGCCCGATGCGCTGCCATCCGTGCCGACTCTGAAACCGCCGGAGAGCGTGGCGCTCTCCGCCTCGAGGTAGTGTCCCGAGTCGGTCCAAGTGCCCACCCGTGTTTCGTGGGGCTCGCATCCCGCTTCGCTCAGCTGCGCGGCGAGCAAACAGGCGAAGGCGGCGGTCTGCCGAGCACTCACGGCGCGTCCGCGAAACGACTCAGTTGTGCGCTGTGGGGGCTGGTTGGATGCGCACTGATGAAGGCCTTGGCGTGGCGCCGCGCGGCTTCCGCGTTGCCTTGTGCGGCGAGCACTTCAATCGTCAGCACTTCTCGTTCCTGGCTCAGCACGCCTTTGGGAAAATTCGCGCGGAGCCTCGCCAGCGATTGCGCAGCGGCGGCGCTGTCTCCGCTGCGCAATTGAGCGCGCGCTTGCATGAGCAACGTACTCTCCGCGCTCAGGCGATCAACGGGATTCTGTTCGGCGTTTGGTTTCGCCGGGCGAGCAGATGCGGGTGAAGCCAGTGGTGGCATCGTCGGCGGCGCGGCAGACGCGAGTTTTGGAAGCGCGGGTTGCAACAGTGGGGCAGGCACGGGCGGCGCTGCTGAGCTCACCACTGAAGGTGACGGGCGGGCGCGAGATTCGAGCCAGAGTGCGGACCCGCCAAGCGCGCCTGCCACCAACGCGAAGCCGACCAAAAGCTTGCTCCCGAGCGCCGCCCCCGCGCTCTTTGCCGCTGCCGCCGCAGAGCTGCCCGCGGCGGCCGTGCTCGTTTGAGTGATGCCGACCACTCCAACCGCTGCGAGCTGCGCGGAAAGGCGCTCCCAAGCCTTGCCCTTGGCATCGGCCGGTGGCTCGACGCGCTGCAGGCTTCCGAGCAGCGTGCGCTCGACTTCGTCCGCGTCACTGATCTGACTCAGCAATCTATCTGGATCGACCATTAGACGGCCTCCTTTCGCCCCGCTCGAATGAGCGCGAGGCGTTTGACCTCTCTTCGGAAGGTATCGCGCGCAAGCCTGAGTCTGGAGCGTACGGTCCCGACGGAGACGTTCAGCAGCGTGGCGATGTCTTGCCCCGACATTTCCTCGAGCTCGAACAAGACGAACACCGTGCGCTGTGGCTCCGATAGCTTGTTCAAGATCGCTTCTGCAGCGTCAGCTCGATGGCGTGCGTCGCGCTCGCTCGAAAAATCCTGGGCCTCGCCGGCGACGGCGTCGAGTTCGCTGGCGTCGGTCGAGATCTCACGCCGCACCGGAGCCGAGCGCCGGTAGTCACTGGCGACGCGCTGCGCGATCGCGAATAGCCAGGTCGAAATCCGCGAACGCCCCTCGAATTCGGGCAACTTGAAGTACGCGGTCAGGAACACCTTTTGGGCTAAATCCAAGACGTCGGGTTCGCGCACTCCCAACCGTCGCAGGGAACGCCACACGAAGTCGAAGTGGGCATCGTACAAGGCTCGAAAGTCTGCCGGCGGCTCGCTCATTTCAGGCGTCCGTGTCCCGTCCGAGCCGGCGGCGCGGCCCTGAAGCTCGGGGACCAATGCCAGGTCATGAAATGATACCACTTTGGTGGTGTGTGGGGGCTCACGGGTCGAACGATCAGAAAATCCCACCGCTTCCGGAACAGGTCTACGGTTCTCTGGCCGGGCTGAGCGCAGCTGCCCAAAGCACGTGTCGGCTGCTGCGCGATGGGTGGACATTCCGAGCGGAGTCGCGACAATGAGCTCGAATCCTCAGATGCGCGGTCGGCTCGGCGGTCTCTTGCTCGCGAGCGTCGTCGAGACGTTCCACGCGGGGGCGCGCGCGCAGGGGATCGAGGGGTTGCACGTCGAACGCGCTGCAGGTGCTGAGACGTGTCCGGATGCGCTCGGCCTCGGCCAACGCATTGCTGAGATCCGTGGCCGGCCCCAAGCTTCGAGCAGTGCAGGCTACGAAGTGGGATTCGACCGCACAGGGGACTCCTTCCGCGCGACGATTCGCGGCGGGCCCAGCGGCGAGAGCGAACGCGTGTTGGATGGCCGAGGGTCGTGCTCGGCGCTGGCGCAGGCCACTGCCGTCACGCTCGCGCTTTTGCTCGACTCCGAGGCAGAACGCGCATCGAAACCAGCAACTCAACCTGCCTCGCCGCCACCTGCGCGTAGAACTCCGCGCCCGCAGCCGGTCGCGCAAGCACCGGAGCCGCCGGCTGCTCGTCTCGACTGCACGCTGTCCGTGGGTGCTGCGGGTCTGGCTTTCGTGCTGCGCCCTTTGTCACCGGCATTCACGGGCGAAATAGGGGTCCGCTTGGCTCGCTTTCGCTTGGGGACCGGCGTGCTGTGGAACCCGACTCAGTCGCTGCCGCTGGATTCGGGTCAGCTGAACGTGTCTTTGCTGAGTGGCACCCTGCGTGCCTGTGTGACCCTGAAACGGGCGTCGCGCATCGAGCTCGACCTCTGCTCCGGGCTGTTTGCGGGCGCCGTCACCGGCAAAGCGGATGGCCCCGGGATCACGGACAACGCCGCGCGAACTCGCGCCTATTTGGCCTTACCTCTCGAGCTCTCGTTGGCCCAGCTCTCGTCACCCTTAGGTTGGGAAGTCGGCGCGGGAGCACTCGCCGGGCTCTCCCATCACGACTTCGAAGTCGAGGGCTTGCCCAACGCCTATCGGGCGCCGAGGGTCGGCGCGATGCTGAGCTTCCGAGCGCACGCGCTCTGGCCTTGGTGATGAATTCACTCCGCTCCCTCGAATTACTTGCTCAGCGCAGGAGGCGGCGCACCGTTTCTGGCAGCTCGGATTCACTCGGCGCCCCGCGCAAGAGAGGCTCCAGCGCGGTTGCCGACAAGGTATGCCAATACAAGATCCGCTTCGGACGCCCCAGTCGCTCCGCTTCGACGCTGGAGGCCGAATAGAGCAACTCGAGCACGCACGCGAACGCCTTGGCCGTGTAAGTCTGATCGAGCACGATGCCGTGCTCTCCGGCGATCGCGGTCGCCCACGCACCCGCCGCGCTGCTCGCGCCGTAACCGGGACCGACGTGCGCCGCGTCGAAGCTCAACTGCGTTGCGAGCCGATCGCGCTGCCCCGCCGCGCTGGATGAGCGTAGGATTGCTCGCGCCAGATATCGCGCAGCCAGCCGCGGGCCAGCACCGCCCACGACTTGAACGCCCAATACCCGGCAAGGCAGGCCTCGGCGTACGACACCCGCTGCGAGCCCAGCACAAGTGCCTCCCGAGCCGAGCGGGACCACGATCAGATCGGGGGCTGGCAATTCGCCCGCTTCGACCTGTAGAGCGAGCTCGTCGACGGCGTCTGCGCACGCCAGCGTTCCGATTGCGTTCGAGCCACCGGGCGCAATCAGGTAGTCGCTGCGGCGTCGCACGCGCGGCAAGAGCCACGGGATCAGCGCGGCGTGCCGGGCCGGGTGCAGCTCGAGGCCGATTCCCAGACCGGCACGCAACGTGTCCAGCGCATGTGTCGTGCGAGGTTGCGGAAAGACGAACGCTGCGCTTTCCAAGCCCGCAGCGCGCGCGAACAGCGTCAACGTGAGCAGGTGATGGCTGCCCGCGGCGCCGAAGCTGAGCACGCGCTTTGCCCCGCGACGCACTGCTTCGGCAACGAGGCGCTCGGCCTTGCGTACCTTGTTTCCGCCGTAAACGGCATGCGATAGGCCGTCGTTCTTGAGCCAGAGCTCGGCGCGTGCGTTGCTGAGCTCCGGACACGCGCGCACCGGGGTCGGATAGAGGGCGGCGGAAAGCACGGCCCGCTCATCCAGTCACGGCGTACGGAGCGCGTCTAGCGTCGCTTTGCGGAAGGCAGCGCTAGGACGCGGAGAGGCGCTTTGCTTTCGGTTTTTCGAATCGGCGCTCAGCGCGCTGACCGCGCCCTCAGACGCTTGGCGGGAAGTCCGAGGCTTGCTCCAGCGCGATGGGCAAGATGGCTGCCTTGGTGGCGACGCTGAGCGTGCCGTCGATCGACCCACCGTCCGTGCGTTCGATCACGACGCGCTCGACGAGGCGAGTGGCGCGGGCACGCGCCTGGTACGAAGACACCACGATGCCGAGCGCGAACAGGGTTCGCTGCAGCACGGCGATCACCGGTGAGCGTTGCCCACGCGTGATCTCGATCGCCGTGAGGCGCGAGCCCTCTTGCTCGAAGCGAACTTGTGGATGTTCCTCGGACACTTTGACCAGTTCAGGCATGGGCTTCGAATTCCGGTCTGTCAACGGCAGCAGAGCCGATTCGGTCGCTTCTGGCCAATAATTTTACGCTGAGCCGGCCCTGGGAATAAAAGTTGGCGGGGCCTGTTTGCGTGCTGCGAGCGTGGCGCTCTGGTGACGCGAAGGTGGTCGCGGGAGCGAAGGTCGGTGTTAGGCTGCCGGCCATGATCAAGCACGTTGTCATGTGGCGCGTTCGCGGCACCTCCGTGGAAGAGCGCCGCGACCAGGCGGAGAAGATCCGCGCGGCGTTGGAATCCCTGCGCGGAAATATTCCCGGAATGTCGAGCCTCGAGGTGGGTATCGGCGGCGGTGGCGACGAACAATTCGGCGACGTAGTCTTGATCTCCACCCACGACGACTGGGCGGCGCTGAAGGGTTACCAAGTCCACCCCGCTCACGTCGAGGCAGCGCGAGTGATCGCCGCTGCCCGCATCGAGCGGCGCGTGCTCGACTTCGAAGTTACTTGAGCGAGCGGCGCGTGAAATGCGGCTCGGCAGCGAGTGAGCGGTAGTAATCGGCGATGCCCAAAGTACCCGATTGCAGTTCCGCGACGCGGCTCGAGCCCAGACACGCATCGCCGCTGCCGAAAGCGTATGTCGCCATGTAGGCGGCGAAGCACTGGTACACGATGCCCTGCTCGGCGAGGCCGCGCGCCAGTGTCTCTTGGTCCTGAAACTCGAACAACGGCGTGCCCGCGCTGCTCGGCACGTTACTCACCGTGTCGATCTCGAGCCCGCTGTCCGTCTGGCGATAGCGGCCGCCTTCATCGAAGTGCTCGAAACCGAAGCCAATCGGATCGAAGAGACGATGGCAGGTGCTGCACGGCGCCTTTGCGGCGTGTTGCGATTCGTAGCGCTGGCGCGTGGTCACTTGGCCCGGCGATGGATTCGGTATTCCCGGCACGTTGGCGGGCGGGCTCGGCTTGCTATTGCACAGCAAGCGCGAGAACACCAAAAGTCCACGCTGGGTTGGCGAAGAGCCATTCGGCTGAGCGCGGCTAGCGAGGATCGAGCCTTGGGCCAAGACGCCAATGCCCTGCCCACTCGTGCGCGGTGTCGACGCATTGTCGGTCGCCGGAGCGGGAAATCCGTAATAGGCAGCCAGATCACGAGACGGATTGCTGGTCCCCGAAGTGAGTAGCTCCCTCAATCCGCCCGCGCTCTGGATCACGATCTGATCGATGAAGCTGCGTGTCTCGTCGATCATCGGGCCGCGTACGGCTCCCCACTGTGGGATCCCGGCCCGCTCGATCGACGCCACGCGTGCGTAGTCCAGATAGTTCTCGAAGAAGTGCTGCAGCGTGGCCTTACCCGCCTCGCTCGCGAGCAGGCCCTTGGCCAGCGCACTCACCTCCGCAGCGTCGAGCGCGGGCTCACGCTCAGCGACGCTCAGCAGTGCTTCGCTCGGCGTCGTGCCGGTGTAAGCGTAGGCGAGCTCGGTTGCTAGCTCGTGCGGGGCGAGCTTTCTCGCATCGCCATCGGGCGCGCCAATTTCGCTGCGATATACCGCGTTCGGCGATTGAATCAGGCCCACAATCAGCCATTTCAGCGCGGTCTTGAAGTCTGCTTTTTGCAGCGCACCATCGAAGAACGTCAAATAGCGGTCGCGCTCGATTGCAGTCAGCGGGCGTCGAAACAAACGTCGCCCGTATCGAGTGACGAACTGCTCGGCGCAGGCTCGGTCTGGGTTGCTCCCCGAGCAAGGCAAGATGGTCGCGAGCGAAGGGCCCGTGACGGCGACGGCCACCGCACTTGCCGTGTCGAGCAACGCTTGCGCGAGTTGCGGACCGACGACCGTCGCCGAGTCGTTGTCGAAGCCGTGGGCGGACAGCGGATCGGTCGGCAGTGTGCTGCCCCACATGCCGCTGACCTGTGGGAAAATATCTTGGATCGTGCGCGTGAACTGAGCGCGATTGAGCAGCCAGAGCACGGGCTTGCCGAGTTCTGGTGCGGAGCAAGAGAGCTGGAATGAAGTCGGCAGCGAACCCGAGCCATTCGCACCGCCTCGGTCAGGGTTGCCGCCCGTGCCGTTGCCCCCATCGCTACCGCTGACTCCGTCGGCTGCCCCCGCGCCTTCACCCTCGCCAGAATTGCAGGCGAGAAACAAGAGCGGCGCGCATAGCCAGGACCAGCGCCTCATGTCAGTAGCTCGGTGACGGGCCCGGTGGCATCTGGGAAGCTCGCGTTGTTGGCTCCCATGGCCTTGGCGAGGGTTAGGTACAGATCTCCGGCGGGGCGATCGGTGTCGAAGCGCACCACTCGTCCCGTTTTCAGCGCACCGCCGCCCTTACCGATGGAGACCAGCGGCAAATACGAGGGCACCTGCGGAAATTCGACGATGCTCTGCGTCGTGTGTCCCGAGCAATCGCCGATCTCGCTCATCCAATACACGATTGTATTGTCCAGCACTTTGGTGCCCGGCGCGGCCGGGTCATCGGTGTTGGCCAGCACTTGCAACAGGTGTGAATCGAGCTGGTCGGCGAACCAGCGCTGCGCGTTGGCGAATGCAGCCCGTGTCTCCGACTTGAAGTTGTTGACCGTCAGCGGAGAATCGTATGTTGCGCCATCGACCGGCTGAAAGCTGGTGTGCGAGAGGCCCGCGTGGTGCGCCCAACCCCCCAAGGGGTCGGGGCGGTCGGGGTTCGCGAACTGGAAGTTGAAATCGCAGTTGGCGAACATCGGCATCAACGCGGCGACCGACGCGACGTTGCAAACGAGCGCTTGCGCCACGAGTTCCAACTGCGCTGCGAGCAGCAGTTGGAAGTTGGCTTCTTGGTAGAAATAGTCGTTTGCGCCGCTCGGGTCGACCATGTTGCCCGCGCTTGCGGCGCGCACCTTGTCGACGTTGGGCAGCGCGGGCACCCCTGTGCAGCTGGTTTGCCCGCCGCTCACGTTGCTGCTCTGAATGCCTTGGATAGCTTCCAGATGGCGCTGCAACTTGTTCCTTTCAGTGGTCAAATCGCCGAGTGTGCCCTGCAGCGCTTGGATTTCGGTGGCGGTCAGGCCGAGCAGGTCCTTGCGCAGTTCGGCGTCGGCGCTCGACACGGGCACGGAGGCGGCGCCGCCGAACAATGCGTCGGCCGCGGCTACCGGACTCTTCTGCGGTTCGACCGCCGTGCCATCCCAAAACAGCTTCCCATTCTTGTCGAAGTTGGTCGCGATGTGCGAGCACGCGCCGAGGATCAATGGTTTGACGCCCAGGTCGCGCGCGATCGCGTGTTCGAGCGTCGTTCGCGGCTTTGACTCTTCTGGCTTACCTGGCAGCCCAGACAGGCAGTTGACCAGACCATCGTGCGAGTCGCCCCCCTGGTACTTGAAGCCCTGGTACACGTTCACATAGGAGCGATGCTTCTGGAGCGGCCCCAAGATGCTGTTGTTGGTCTGGTCCAACGCAAAGTCGCTGCGATCGCTGGCCGAAACTTGCGGGTTGTAGTGCTCGACGGGCACGCCGTGCGGCATGTAGAACAAGAAGAAGCGTTTGGGGGCCGCAGCGTCCGCCGCGGTGGCCGTGCGTGCCAACCGCAGCGCTGCCGGCACGGCTAGCCCCAACGCCAGGGCACGGAGAAACATCCGGCGCTCCAAGCGTTGCGTCGCGCGAACGAGGCGAAGGTGCGGTCCCATCAGACCGAAAAGTAGCATGTGTTTTCCGCTTGGCGCGGAGCGCTGCCTTTTGCGCACCGAGGCGCCCCGGCCCGGTCGCGAGCTCGCCGCTTGCCGTGCCGAGTGATCGCAAAAAACTTTCGCTCCGAATTGGAACCAACTCCAGATTTCGAGTCGCGGGGTCCGGTTCTGAAATAGTTACCGTGGCCTGGCCGGTTTTCCGAGCGCGGGAGTTTGCAGGAGCACGTTTTTACGAGGGGGACCTGCTCGGACTCCGCGGCTTCACGATAATGAACTAGGCTGGGGCTCCGGCGAATATGCTCAATACCGTTCGCGTCCCCGACAAATTCGCGCCGCTGTTCGAAGAGGCGCAGAAGTTCGTCGCTCGCTATTTCGCCGAACAGCGTTCGGACCCAGAGCATGGATCGCTCGAGATCTCTGGTCAGCGTTACGTGCTCGTGCGCGCGGCGTCGATGTCGGTCGAATTTTACGACATGGTTCGGCGCTTTTACGGCAAAGAAGAGGAGGCACACGCCGTTGCCCACGGCCTGCTCTTCGATATCGCCCACGCCATGGGTATTGCGGACGGCAAGGCGTTCGCCGAGCACATGGGTGTCACCGATCCCGTCGCGCAAGTCTCGGCGGGCCCGGTGCATTTCGCGCACGCGGGTTGGGCGTTCGTCGACATCTCTCCTGAGAGCAATCCGACTCCGGACGACGACTACTACCTGCTCTACGACCACCCTTATTCGTTCGAATCAGACTCGTGGCTGGCCGCGGGTCGTCCGACAAACAGCTGCGTGTGCGTGATGAACTCCGGCTATTCGTCGGGCTGGTGCGAGCAAAGCTTCGGCATCCCGTTGGTGGCCGTGGAGATCCTGTGCCGCGCCAAAGGAGATGCGGCTTGTCGTTTCATCATGGCGCCGCCCGCGCGCGTGGAAGACCACATTCAGCGCTATATCCAGACGCACCCGGAGCTGGCGCCCAACATCGCGCGCTACGAGATCCAGCGCTTCTTTGCCAAACGAACCGATCAGCAGCTATTGCGAGCCAACTTGGAGCTCGAGCAACGGGCCGAAGCGCGCGCCCACGAGCTGTCCTTGATCAACGAGCGCCTAGAGCGAGACATCGCCGAGCGACGGGTTGCGGAGGCTGCGCTGAGCGCCAGCCAAGAACTGAACGAGCGCCTGATCGAGGCCCTCCCCGGCGGCGTGGTACACGTCGCCAAAGACGGTTCGATTCTGCGCGCCAACGGCGAAGCATTGCGTATCCTCGGTCTGAGCTACGACGAGATCGCGCGCCGCTACATCAGTGATTTCAACCCCAGCACCGTGTTCGAGGATGGCTCGCCCGCGACGGTACAAGACTATCCGGTGGCCAAGGCCATCATCACCGGCTTGCCCCAACCCGCGCTGACGCTGGGCGTGACCAAGCCGAACGCCGAGGTGTCTTGGGCGGTTTTTCGCGCTGTGCCGACCCGCGATCCGGCAACCCACGAGGTCACCGGTGCGATTGCCACGTTCATCGACATCAGCGAACGCAAGCGCTTGGAAGACAAGCTGATGCACACCCAAAAGCTGGAGAGCTTGGGCGTGCTCGCCGGCGGGATCGCCCACGACTTCAACAATCTGCTGGTGACGATCTTGGGCAATGCTTCTCTCGCCAAGAACCTGCTCGGCGCCGAGACCGCGTTGCTGCCCCTGCTCGACGAGATCGAACTCGGAGCGCGGCGTGCGGCCGAGTTGACCCACCAAATGCTCGAGTACGCGGGGCAAGGAAAATTCAAGCTGCAGTTGCTCGATTTGCCGGAAGCGGCGCGGGAGATGGCGAGTCTCTTGCGCGGGGTGATCCCGCCCAACGTCGCGTTGCACTACCAAGTTCAAGAGGGGCTGCGTGCGATCGAGGCCGACCCTGCTCAAATCCGGCAAGTGATCATGAACCTGATCACGAACGCCGCCGAGTCGATGGCCGAGCGCAGCGGGCGGATCGTCATCGCCGTCGAGCAGGTGCAGGCCTCGGCTCAAGATCTGGAGGAGTACCCGGGCCACGCCGCGACGCCAGGGCGGTTCCTGTGTCTGGAGGTCACCGACCAGGGCGTGGGCATGGACGACGAGACACGCCGACGCATGTTCGATCCGTTTTTCACGACGAAATTCAATGGTCGGGGTCTGGGGATGGCCGCCGTGCTCGGCATCGTGCGCGGCCACGGCGGTGCGATTCGAACCGACAGTCAGAAAGGGGTGGGCACGCGTGTGCGCGTGCTCTTGCCCGTCAAAGACGAAACAATGGCCGAAGTGACGCGCGGCGCGCCCTCACGTGGGACAGTGCTCGTGGTCGACGATGACAACGGCGTACAGCTCGTAGTGCGACGCGCGCTCACCGCCAAAGGCTTCGGTGTGATGGTCGCCTCGAGTGGTGCTGACGCACTGCGGCTTTTCGAGCAACACGGGGCTTCGCTCGATTTGATCGTGATGGATGTGACGATGCCACACATGAGCGGAATCGAAGCCTTGAGGCTGATCCGCGCGACCGGAACCGACGTCCCCGTGCTGCTCAGTAGCGGCTACAGCGTCGAGTTGCTCACTGACGATTCACCGGAATTTTTTGCTTATCTGCAAAAGCCTTACGACATCCCACAACTGCTCCGTGCAGTTGGAGAGGCGATCGCGTCGCGCGCGCATGTAAGTGGGCGTAGTCCGCGGTCCTAGTTGATTCGATGCGCGTTGCGAAAATGACTTCACAGCAACCGTGAACTCCCGTTAGCTGGGAGACAGTGATTCGCTCGGTTGCGCTCGCACTCGTCTGCTTCTATTGGTCCCTCTCCGCACGAGCGCAAGCCCCGGAAGACACTATCGCGCGAGGGGCGGACCAGAGTCTGGTCCAGAGCGCGCTGAGCGCGTTCGAGCGTCAGGATTATCCGGCCGCTCTTGCGTTGTTCAAGCGAGCCTCTTTCAGCGCCCCGAGCTTGACGGTTCGCTTGTATTTGGCTCGTTCCCGCGCCGCGGTGGGCCAGCTCGTGGAGGCGGCGGCCGACTACGGCAGCGTAGTGGCGGGCGCGGAAGCGAGTGAAGCCAACGCCAGCGATCGGAAAGCGATCGCCGACGCGCGCGACGAACTCGCGCAGCTGCGGCCCCGGATCCCGTCGATCGAGATCGTGCTCGGCGAGGCAGAGCAGCGTACGCGCAACCTGCGCTTGCTGATGGACGGCCGCTTGATCCCGTTCAGCGTTGCCGTACCTGCCGATCCCGGACACCACGAAGTGATTGCCAGTGACGCCGAGGGTGAGCAAGCGCGCCTCCGCTTCGAGATCGGCGAAGGGGAAGCCAAGACGATGGGCATGACTTGGCGCTCGGAAATCGCCCGCGCCAACAAGAAGCCCGAGCAGCTCGTCGGCGGTTCGTCGGCTCGCCGCACTTGGGGGGCCGTCGCGCTCACGGTCGGCGCCACCGGTCTCGGCATCGGTACGGTGACCGGTATCGCAGCAATGACTCGCTACTCGGCTGCCGAGGCGCATTGCCCGGCCAATCGCTGCACCGAAGGTCCGCCGTACCCAGAGGACCGCTCTGCATTTCGCACGCTGCGCACGATCTCTGCTGCCGGCTACATCATCGGTGGCGCCGGGATCGGCACCTGGCTGGGCCTCTTGCTGACGACCCCCAAAGCCACCACCGAACACCCCAAGGTAAGCCCTTGGACGCCAGTCGTGGGCATGGGCAGCGCCGGCGCGCGCTACGTGTTTTAGCGTGCAGCCGCTTTGCGCCTTCTCCGTTGCACTCTCGTGCATTCTCTCGCTCAGCGCGTGCTCGAGCTCTGAGGCTGACAACGGCGTTTCTGCGGCCAGTGGCGGAACCACTGGCAGCACCGGTGCGAACAGTCCGATCGCTGACGCCATCGTAACCGCACACAACGACGCCCGAGCGGCGGTGCTACCCGCGCCAGGCACGCCGATCGCGGCGCTTTCGTGGTCGAACGAGGTCGCGGGCGCAGCGCAGGCTTGGGCGGACGGGTGCATGTTCAAGCATAGCGGCGGCCAATACGGCGAGAACATCTACGCCAGCGCTGGCTCGAACACGACGCCAGCAGATGTGGTCGACTCTTGGGTCAGCGAGGCAAAGGACTACGACTACGCGGGCAATTCTTGCGCGGGGACTTGCGGGCATTACACGCAAGTCGTGTGGCGGAAGAGCACGAAGCTCGGCTGCGCAGTAGCCAACTGCAGCAAGAACTCGCCGTTCTCCGGCTTCAGTCAGTGGCAGTTTTGGGTCTGCAACTACGACCCGCCCGGCAACTTCAACGGCCAAAAGCCGTACTGAGAGTCGCCTAAGCGATGCGTCGGGACTGCGCGGCTTCGCTCTGGCCGGTGAGGGAACGAGCGCGGCTCGTGCCGCTCGCCCGACGTCGGCTTTGGATGCGCGTCGCGCGCTCCTTGCCTGCTGCGACACGCACTACCGAGGGCGAACGTTCGTCTTCGACCAAGCGCAGCTCGGCTGCCGAGAAACGCGGCACGGCCGGGGGACGCGGGAGGATCGGGTTCTTCAGCCAGCTGCGATCGTCTTCCATGGGGTACCGCCGAGCGTGCATCATCATTGAACCCAGATTGCGGCTCCGTGTCCGCTACTTTGCGCTCGAAGTTCGCACATTTTGAGTATCAGGTTGTCGGCTCTTCTCGGGCACCCTGCGCGCGCGGCCTACGTGCGCGGTCCCGCTGCGCGCTTGTCGTACCCCGGAAATCTAGGCAAAATTGCCACGATTATCGTGAGCGCTGAAGATTGTCAGGTTGCTGCGTGCCTGAGTCGCAGCGCGTTCGCGATTACCGACACCGAACTGAGGCTCATTGCCGCGGCGGCCAGCATTGGACTCAAGAGCAGGCCAAAGGTGGGATAGAGCACGCCCGCCGCGAGCGGAACGCCGAGCGCGTTGTAGCCGAATGCAAAGTATAGGTTTTGACGAATATTGCTCAAAGTCGCCCGGCTGATTTTGCGCGCTCGTGCAATGCAGGCCAGATCGCCTTTGACCAAAGTGACACCGGCGCTTTCGATCGCGATGTCGGTGCCCGTGCCCATGGCGATGCCGACCGTCGCTTGTGCCAGCGCCGGAGCGTCATTGATGCCGTCTCCAGCCATGGCCACGATCCGCCCCTCACCTTGCAGGCGGCGGATCTCGTGGGCCTTTTGATCGGGTAAGACCCCGGCGATCACTTCGCTGATGTCGAGCTCGCGGGCGACGGCCTCGGCGGTGGCGCGTGCATCGCCGGTCAGCATCACGATGCGCAGGCCGTCCGCGCGCAGTGCGCGCAACGCTGCCGGTGTGCTGGCCTTGATGGGATCGGAGATGGCGAGCATGCCCGCGGTCATGCCCGCGCGCGTAACGAAGACCACGGTTTGGCCCTGCGCCTCCAGCTTCGCGGCCAACTCAGCGAGCGCGCCGAGCTCAGCGGATTGAGCCTCCAGTAGCGCTCGATTGCCGACGGCGACCAGCGCGCCCTCGACGGTGCCTTGGATTCCGCGACCGGTCAGCGACGCGAAGCCGGTCAGCGGCGCGAGCTGGATTTGGCGCTCGCTGGCCGCATCGAGCAACGCGCGGGCGAGGGGATGTTCACTTTGGGCTTCGACGCTCGCGGCCCAACGCAGCAGCGCTTCTTCCTCGACCCCAGGGTTGGCGACCAGTCGCGTTAGCCGCGGCTTGCCCTCCGTCAGCGTGCCCGTCTTGTCGACCACGAGTGTGTCCACACGGCTCAACAGCTCGAGCGCCTCGGCGTTTTTGAAGAGCACGCCCGCCGAAGCTCCAAGCCCGGTGCTGACCAAAATCGACATCGGGGTCGCCAGCCCAAGCGCACACGGGCAGGCTACGATCAGCACGGCGACGGCGCTGACAATGGCGTGGGCCAAGCGTGGCTCGGGGCCGACCACGAACCACACCGTGAAGCTAGCCAAGGAGATGGCGATCACGATCGGTACGAAGTAGCTCGACACCCGGTCGACCATCTTTTGAATCGGCGCGCGACTGCGTTGCGCTTCCGCTACCAAGCCGACGATGCGACTGAGCAGCGTGTCGGCTGCGACTTTGTCGGCTCGGATCAGCAGCGACCCGGTGCCATTCAAGGTCCCGCCGATCACTCGTTCGCCGGCCTTCTTGGAGACGTAGCCAGCCTCACCGGTGAGCAGCGACTCGTCCACGTGGCTCGCGCCCTCGAGCACGATGCCGTCGATGGGCAGCTTTTCCCCAGGAAAGATGCGTAGCCGGTCGGCGATGCGCACATCGGCAATGGCGATCTCTCTTTCGCTACCGTCGGCTTCCACGCGCCGCGCGGTTTCGGGCGCGAGCTCCAGCAACTGACGAATCGCGGAGCCGGTTTGGCTGCGTGCGCGCAATTCCAGCACCTGACCCACCAGCACCAGTGTCACGATCACCGCCGCTGCCTCGAAATACAGACCGAGCTCGCCGTGGTTCGTGCGCAACGAATCTGGGAACGCACCGGGCGCGAGAATTGCCACGACGCTGTATGAGTACGCGACGCTGACCCCGAGTGCGATCAAGGTGAACATGTTCAGGTTGCGGGTCTGCAGCGACCGCACTCCGCGCTTCAGGAAAGGCAGCCCTGCCCATAGGCAGACGGGGGTTGCCAGCGCGAACTCCAACAGGCCGCGGGTGCGACCCGAGAGCGGCTGCATCACTCCGTGGAACGGCAACATCGAGCCCATGGCGATCAGAAACAGCGGCGCGCTGAGCGCCGCTGCGATCCACAACCTGCGCGACATATCGGCGAGTTCTGGATTGGTCGAGTCCCGACTCGGCTGCTCCGGCTCGAGCGCCATGCCGCACTTCGGACAGGGCCCGGGATGATTTTGGCGCACCTCCGGATCCATCGGGCAGACCCAAATTGCTGTCGATGACTCGGTTTTTTGCCGCGTTTTCGCTACGGCCAAGGCCGGAATTGCCGGAGCCGCGACTTCGTGGCGATGCACGTAGTGCGCGGGATCGCCGGCGAAGCGTTCACGGCACTTGGGGTTGCAGAAAAAATAAAGGCTGCCTGCGTGTTCGAACGATCCCCCGCGCGCGCGCTCGGGATCGACGTTCATGCCGCACACCGGATCTTTGACCGTGCTCATGATCTCATCCGCTGCGGACTCTCGAGTCAGCCCAGGCTTTGGTGGGCGCGTTGACGTCGATGCCGTCACGCGCGAGTTCGGCGTTGGGGGCTGCCTGGGCAATCGTGCTTGCGGGAGCCTCGTACCAACCCGGGTCGGCGTAGCTCTCCAGTTGGTCACGGACCTTCAGGATCGTGAACATGCCGCCCATGGTGATCGTGTCGTATTTGCCGCGTCCGCCGACCATCGGGATGCTGTTCTTGGGCACTCCCATTTGCATGTCTCCCATATCGCCCATGCCGTCTTGACCCATGGTCATGTAGCCCGGCAGCAGGCGCTGAACTTTCGAGTCCAATTTGCCCGGTTTTACCCCGATCATGTTGGGCAGGCCGTGTCCCATTTGATTCATTACGTGGTGGGTCATGTGGCAGTGCATGGCCCAATCCCCCGGTTCGTCGGCCACGAACTCGATCGTGCGCGTGCTGCCCACCGGCACGAGCACGGTGGTCTCGGGGAGCTGCGCGGTGAGGGGGATCTCACCGCCGTCGGTCTCGGTGATCTTGAATTGATAGCCATGCAGGTGAATCGGGTGATGATCCATCGCGCTCAAGTTGCCGATGCGGATGCGCACGCGCTGTCCCCGCTTGACCACCAGCGCGTCCGTGCCGGGGAAGGCTTTGCCATTGATGGTGAGCAGATTGAACTCCGACATTTCCATCGGATCGGGGCGCGAGGCGCCGACGTTGACCCGCCATTCGTGGAGCATCAGCGCAAAATCTCTATCGACGCGCGGCCCGCGCGCGTGGCGCGGATGGATCACGAACAGGCCGGTCATGCCCAGACCCATCTGGGTCATCTCGTCGTGATGCGAGTGATACATGCAGGTGCCGTGTTGGCGTAGCGTGAACTCGTATTTGTAGGTTTCTCCCGAGGGAATCGCCTTCTGATTCAAGCCGCCCACGCCATCCATGCCGTTTGCGAGCAGCACGCCGTGGCAGTGCAGTGTCGTCGCGGCCGTGAGTCGATTCGTGACGTAGATGCGAACCCGGTCGCCCTCTACGGCCTCGATCAGCGGACCGTGTACGTGCCCGTTGTAACCCCAGCAGCGGGCCTTGATACCGGGTGCATACTCGTGTTCGACCTCTTCCGCGACCAAGTGAAATACTTTCACGCCAGCGACGAGCTTCCACGGCAGCTTGGCGCCGTTGGGCACGATCACGGGGCGATACTCGCGCGTGCTCGGCGTCGCCGAATCGGCTGCTTCGGCGCGCGAGGTCAGGGTCCCGACCAGTGCACTCGCAGCCAAGGAGACAGCGCCCGTGCCCAAGACTTGCCGCCGGCTGAGCGCATGGTCTGCGACGGGTGCGGGCTGGGCCTCGAGGCTCGGACTGAGAACGCTCTTTGGCTGTGTCATTTTTTTCTCGCAGTTCGGGATGAAGTCACGCGACCGCCCAGCGATCGCTCGAGCTCCGCGTGGGCGATCCAGTAGTCGCGAACGGTGTTGAGATAAGCGCGGTACGTCTCGATTTCCGTCTTTTTCGTGGCCAACAGCTCATACAGCCCGATCTGCATCGCGTTGTACTCGAGCTCCGACTGCTCGAGCACCGTGCGCCGAAGTGGCAAGAGCGCGCTCAGGTACCGCTCTGCGGCGTGGCGATTCAAATCCAACTGCGCTTTGGCGATCCGCACTTCGGAGCGCACATCCAGCCCGAGGGCGTCCAGCCGGCGCTGCGCTTGGCGACGTTGCGCCTCCAGGCGGCCGATCAAGGCCTGGCGTTGATCGAAAATCGGTAGCTCGAGAGAGAGCGAGGGGCCCAGCAAGCGCGGCCCGTTGACGTCTTGATGCAGGTGCGCACCGACATTGACCAGGCCCGTGTAGCGCGAAGTACGCGCCATACTGAGCGCCGAGTCCATCATCTCCACTTGCTTCCTCGCCGCTTGTACGTCCAGGCGTTGCGTCAACGCCGTGACCTCCAAGCGATCGAGTGGTTGCTCGTCTTGCGGAATGGCTTGCAACGATTGCCCGGATTTCCAGGCAGAATTCGGCCCCCACAGGCCGAGCAAGCGATTGAGACGTTCGCGATGCTCGAGCAGCGACTGCCGGTCGTGCGCGAGATCGAGCTCGGCTTGCGCCGCCATGGCACGTTCGCTGGCCAGCGCACGTTCGCTGACGTTGCCCGCTTCGAACTGCTTCTCGGTCAGCGAGGCCGCGGCATCTGCGCCGTCCGAGATGCTGCGCATCAACTCGACGGTTTGCTCGCTCGCTTGCAGCTCGGCGAATTCCTTGCTCGTCTCGGCGGCCACCTGCAGGGCCGCGTAGGCCACGCGCAGCGTCTCCGCGTCGAACTGGGCGCGCGCGACGCGCTTCCTCAGTGGCAACATGAAAATGTCTAGAAAGCTCTGGACGATCGAGGCCTCGTACTCCGGACGCGCGGCGGCGTTGCTCAGTTGGAAGCCGATGCTGCCGCTCAACGTGGGGTTCGAGAGCAACCCGGCCTGCACCAGATCGGCCTGAGAAACGTCCAATTCGTCGTAGGTTTCTTGCAAGCGGGGGTTATTGATCAGCGCAATCTGCACGGCGCGCTCGCGGTTCAGCCCGCCTTTCAGCAAGGCACTGACGCGCTCTTGGATCTGCCGCGCCTCGGGCGAGCCCTGCTCCCAACCCGTGCGGTGTCCAGAGCGCGCTTCCACCAATTGGCTCACCGTGTCGTGTCCAAGGCCCTTCTCCATGTGCGCGCAGGCCGGGAGCAGAGCAACGAGCCCCAATGCAAAGCCGAGCTTCATGACCGAGCCTCGTTCGTGATTCGCTTGGGCATCTTCATCACCCTGCGTGCTTCGACCAAACTGCGACCAACTCATCGACCGCTGCTTCCGCTTGCTCGTCCGAACCCTGCAGAGCCCGCCGCGCACAGTGTGACAAGTGGTTGCGCACCAACTCCCGCGACACACCCTTCAGCGCCTCTTGCACGGACGCCACCTGCATCAGGATGTCGGGGCAGTAGCGATCCTCTTCCACCATCTTGTGCAGCCCGCGTACCTGGCCCTCGATCCGGCGCAGCCGCTTCAAATTCGAGCTCTTGATCTCCGGATCCACCCCGTGCGCCTTTTTCGCGGGGACGGCGCCAAGCTGTTTCGGCGTTTGCGGCATTGCTAATAGGTATACCCCCTATGGGTATCTGTCAAGTCGCGACCGCCGAACGGGCGGTCGCCGCCCGGGAGATCTGCCGAGAGTGGGCGTTCGCGATCCAGCAGCGCAACTCTCGCAGCGTCGTGCGTCCCGCGTTGACGGCTCCCAGAGTTGATCCGCCAAAGCGCCAAAACGCCAGAAGAAGAGAGCCAGAAGAATTGGGTGAGCGGTGCCGCGCCCGGCCCAAATTGTTCACGGCTCTGCCGGTTCAGCGCCCGTGGAGAGTGTGCCCATCGTGCAGATCGCGAACCAGGACGGTGGCGGGGACGGCGCCGATGACGTCAGGATGCACCGAGCAAGCTACGCGAACCATTCCCCCTGTTCTGGCGTTTTGGCAGTTCCCCTCCGGGAGCGCTCATCGTCGTCGCTTCTGGGAAGATCGGCAGGAGCCGGAGAGGGCAGGGCACTCAGCGGCCCAAGAGCTGCGCTGCCGGATCGCGATCGCCCCCCAAATCAGGGCGGCGGACCGAAGATCAGCGCGGCGTTGGTGCCGCCAAAGCCGAACGAGTTGGAGAGCGCGTAGCGGACTTTTTTCTGTCGCGCCTCGAGCGGCACCAAGTCGAGGTCACACTCTGGATCGGGGTCGTGCAAGTTGAGGGTAGGGGGCAGCACGCCGTCGCGTAGTGCGAGCAGGCTGAAGATGGCTTCGACCGCGCCGGCGGCGCCGAGCAAGTGCCCAGTCGCCGACTTGGTGGACGACATCGCAAGCGTGCGCGCGTGCGGGCCGAACAGCGTTTTTACGGCCGCGATCTCGACTGGATCACCCACTGGGGTAGAGGTGGCATGCGCGTTGATGTAGTCGATTTGGTCCGGGTTCAGCCGTGCGCGTTTCAGCGCGGCGGCCATGGCGCGGCGTGCGCCGTCGCCTCGTGGGTCCGGCGCGCTCAGGTGATGTGCGTCGCCCGAGAGGCCGTAGCCGACGAGTTCGGCGTAGATCCGCGCGCCGCGGCGCTTGGCGTGCTCGAGCTCTTCGAGCACGACTGCGCCCGCGCCTTCACCAATCACGAAGCCATCGCGGCCGCGATCCCAAGGGCGTGAAGCCTCCAATGGGCGATCGTTGAAGCCGGTGGAGATGGCCCGCATGATCGCGAATCCGGCCAGCGTGAGCCGACAGGTGGCGGCCTCCGAGCCCCCCGCGAGCATCATGTCCGCGTCGCCGAGCGCGATCAGACGACCCGCGTCTCCGAGGGCGTGTGCACCGGTGGCGCAGGCCGTCACCACGGCGTGGTTCGGGCCGCGGAGGCCATGGCGGATCGAGACGACCCCCGAGGCCTCGTTGATCAGGCTGCCCGGAATGAAATACGGCGAGATGCGACGGGGCCCCTCTTTCTCGAGCTTGACCGCGTTCTCCGCGATGCTCGGCAATCCACCGATCCCCGAGCCGATCAATACGCCCGCGCGCTCGCTGGCTTCGTCCGAGTCGGGCTGCCAGCCGGAGTCGGCCATGGCTTCGTTCGCCGCGGCCAGCGCAAACAGAATGAACTCGTCGTAGCGCCGCAGCTCTTTGGCGTTGGCGACGCGCAGCGCGTCGTATTGCCAGGGCTCGGAGCCGCGCGGCACTTGCCCCGCGATCTTCGTTGGCAAATCGCTGACGTCCACGCTGTCCAAGCGGCTGATTCCGGAGCGTCCGGAAAGGAGCTGTGCGAAGCTGTGTTCTGCGCCTAGCCCGAGCGGCGACACCATTCCCAAGCCGGTGACGACCACGCGCCTCACTGCACACCTCGCGCGCTCGTGCTCGCTCCGAAGACTGGGCGTAAGTGCTGCATGGCACTGCGCAGCGCGGCCGATGCACCCGGGCCGGGTTGAACGCCCACCTGCCCTGCGAGTAGCTCCTTGCCGGTGCATGCATCGACCACCGATGGTCGAATCGCAGCGCCCGTTTCGGCGTGGATGAGCTCGAGCGGCGCGCCTTCGGGCGAGAGCCAGCGCTCGCCCCACGCGGCCAGGGACAAGAGCACCGGTAAGAAGTCCAAACCCTTGGCGGTCAGCTCGTATTCTTCACGCGGGGGGTGCGCGGCGTACTCTCGACGCACGAAGAAGCCGCGCGCTGTCAGGGACTGCAGGCGTCGAGCCAGGGTAGTCGGCGGCGCGTCCAGTTGTGCTTCGAAGTCTTGGAAGCGCTTCGCGCCGAGTAGTGCATTGCGCAAAATCATCAAGCTCCAGCTGTCGCCCACTTCTTCCACCGAGCGGGCGATGTTGCATTCCATCTCCGCGAAGCTCTTCCTTTGCATGAGCTGCTTCCTAAGTCAGTCACTATCATAATGCAAGTGCCGGTTTTGCGCCGAGAAAGCGTATGCGCTAGCGTGCTCGGAATGTCCTACTCGGGGTCGTGTTTGTGCGGGGCGTTGCGCTATGAGTTCGAGGGCGAGCCGCGCGTCGTCGTCAATTGTCATTGCTCGGCGTGTCGCAAGGCCACCGGCAGTACGGTCGGCACCTGGCTGCTGGTGCCGCTCGCGCAGTTTCGCTGGCTGAGTGGTCAGGAGCAACTGCGTGAGTTTGCTTCGTCCGATCACGCGCGGCGTGCGTTCTGCCAGAGCTGTGGATCGACCATGGGCAACCTCACCACTCGTCGCCCGTCATTGATGCACTTGGCGGCCGGCACGCTGGATCGCGCCCCCGCATTCCAGGTGGCCTTCCATGGCTACGTTGGCTCGAAAGCACCCTGGCACGAGATCACTGACGCACTGCCGCAATTCGACGCCGAACCGGCTCCGCCGCGGCGCTAGGATTGCGGCGCGCTTCGGATCTGCTCCAAGAAGCCGAGCACCGCCGCGCTCTGATACTTGCGCTCGTGCAATACGGAGTAGAACCAGCGATGAAAATCGCGGTGCGGCACCTGACACGGAACGAGCGTGCCGTGCCGAAACGCTTCTACGAGCGCTACGCGTGATACGCAACCGACGCCCAGGCCTGCTTCGACGGCGCTTTTGATGGCCTCGGTGTGCTGCAACTCGAGCACGATTTGGAGATCCGGCAAGATGCCGTGCATCGCGTGCTCGAACGCTTGCCGAGTACCCGAGCCCGGCTCGCGCACGATCCACGAGGCTCGCGCCAGATCGGCGTCGCTCAACGCGCCCTGTGCGGCGAAGGGGTGCTCGGGCGCGCAGAACACGACCAGCTCATCGGGACGCCAGCGCGTGACTTGCAGTTCTGGTTCTTGGAGTTCTCCCTCGACCAGGCCAATGTCGATCTCGAAGTTCAGCACCTTGCGCGCGATCTCAGCGGTGTTGGCGACGTCCAGAGTCACTCGCGCGCTCGGGTGAACGCGCATGAAGCGCGCTATCTCGGGCACGATCAGGTGATTGCCAATGCTCAGCGTAGCGCCCACGCGGAGCTGGCCCACCGCGTCGTGGCTGGCCAGCTCGTTCTCGAGCTCACGCGCTTGTTGCTGGAGCGCCTCGGCTCGAGCTCGCAGCGATCGTCCGACGCTACTGAGCTGAAGCCGTTTGCCTAGGCGTTCGAAGAGCTGGACGTCGAACTGACGCTCCAAATCGGCCAGGGCGCCGCTGACCGCGGATTGCGACATCGAGAGCGCCTCGGCGGCCCGGCTCACGCTTTCGTTCTGCGCGACGGCTAGGAAAACCTCCAGTTGACGTAGAGTGTATCGCATATCGGAAAAACCGAATACCATATCCGGAATATTCCGGTTTGCCGATTAGCCGGTGCGCGTTAAATAGAGGCCATGAGCGCCGCGTCGAGCAACCTGACCCCCGAGACCGTCCTAGAGGTTCGCCATTGGAACGACAGCCTGTTTAGCTTCAAGACCACCAGGAATGGTGGTCTTCGCTTCAAAAACGGGCACTTTCTGATGATTGGGCTGGAAGTCGAAGGCAAGCCGCTGCTGCGTGCCTACAGTGTCGCCAGCCCGAACTACGAAGAGCATCTCGAGTTTTACAGCATCAAGGTGCCAGACGGCCCGCTGACCTCACGCTTGCAGCACTTGAAGCCAGGCGACCAGGTGCTCGTGGGGAAGAAGCCCACCGGCACGCTGGTGACGAGCCACCTGCTGCCCGGCAAGCGCTTGTACATGCTCAGCACCGGCACGGGGCTCGCGCCGTTCATGAGCATGATCCGCGATCCGGAGATTTACGATCAGTTCGAGCACGTGATTTTGGCGCACGGCGTTCGGGTCACGAGCGAGCTCGGCTACTCCGACTACATCAAGAATGATTTGCCCCAGCACGAATACCTGGGCGAGCAGATCAAAAATCAGCTGCTCTATTACCCGACCGTGACCCGCGAACCGTACGCGAACCGCGGGCGGCTCACGGACTTGCTGGAGAGCGGTAAGCTGACCGGCGATCTCGGTCTACCTGCCCTCGACCCCGAATTCGACCGGGTGATGATCTGCGGCAATCAAGGCATGCTGGACGAGCTCGTGGCCATCCTCAAAGCTCGAGGCTTCCACGAAGGCAAGAGCCACGAACAAGGCCACTACACGATTGAGCGCGCGTTTGTCGAGAAAGAGTAGAGAAGAGTAATTCTGCCTCGATAGTGCAGGGCCCGCGGCGTGCTACGGTCGCGGTTCTGCATGCAAGGACCCGCTGCCGATAGGCGCGCCACACATTGGGCGATGGTTGCCGCGGCATCCGCGTTGGCGCTCCACGTGGCCGCGCGCTCGTTGCGCGAAGGCTTGTTTCTGGCGACGTTCCCCGTCGCACAGTTGCCCAAGGCCATGCTCGGCGCCGCGCTTTTTGCCATCCCCATGGCGCTCTTGGTCGCCCAGGGGATGGCGCGCATTGGGCCAGGTCGGCTGACGCCGATCATGTTTTTGCTGAGCGCGTGCGGGTCGGTGATCGAGTGGTGGCTGCTGCCCAGTTTGCCGCACGCGATCGCGATCGCCGTCTACTTGCACGTCTCGATCGGCGGCGCGCTCTTGGTCAGCGCGTTCTGGTCGATCGTCAACGAGCGCTTCGATCCGCACTCGCTGAAGGCGGTGGTTGGCCGCATCGGTGGCTTCAGCACCCTCGGAGGCTTGGCAGGCGGCCTGACGATGGAGCGCATCGCGCACACCTTGTCCGCGCGCACGAGCCTGCTCTTGCTGGCCCTGCTGGCCCTGCTCTCGGCGGTGTTCATGCAACGCCTCGGCGTCACCGTTTCCACGGTAAAGGCCGTCCCCCAAGGCCCGAAGGCGCGCGAGCGGCTGACCGGTTATCTACGGACTTTGGCCATGCTGGTCGCTTGTACGGCAGCAGTTTCTGCCTTCGGGGACTTTGCGCTGAAGCAAGCCGCGGCCGCCCGCTACACCAACTTGGAATCGCTGGTGCGCTTCTTCGCCGTCTTCTATACGGCTGCTGCGCTGGCGAGCTTTTTGATTCAGATCCTGCTCTCGCGCCGCTTGCTCGACGCGATTGGCGTAGGACGCACGCTGTCGGTCCCGCCGCTGTTCAGCATCGCGCTCGGCAGCCTTTCTTTGATCGCGCCCTCTCTGCTCACGATTGGCGCGATGCGTGGCAGTGATTTGGCGCTTGGTCCGTCCTTGTATCGTACCGCGTTCGAGCCCCTGTTCACGCCCGTTGCCGCGGCCAGCAAGCGGCGCAGCAAGGCCCTGATCGACGTAGTATTCGACAAGGGCGGCGAAACCTTGGCCAGCCTGTTGATCTTGGGCTTGCTCGGCGCCGCTCCCGCGCTGCTACGACACGCGCCGTCGGCCCTGGTGGTTGTGTCGTCGGCAATGGCCGTGCTGCTCTCTCTGCGCGCCCAGCGCGGCTACGTGTCCGAGCTCGAGGCAAACTTGCGCGCGGGCACTTCCAACGACTTACCCGATCAAGACGACGCGCGACGCCTACTGCTCTCGGGCACCCTCCACGGCCCCGAGCGCGAGAAATTGATGGAGCAGATCGCGAATCTGCGTCAGGCAAAGGCGGGCGCTCCCGAGCTAGCTCCGAAAGCCGTGCCAGTAGCACCAGACGAACCGGTCGAGCTGCTGGTCTCGGCGTTGCGCGTGCTGCTCGGGCGGGACATCCCCGCCATTCGCGCGTTGTTGAGCGGAGCCGCCCTGGATCCGCGCTTGGCGGCATTCGTCATCCCTCACCTGGGTCGGGAAGAGTTGGCCAAGCCGGCGGTCGAGGCGCTCCGCGCGATGGGCCCCTCGATACTCGGGGTGCTGATCGAAAGCATGCACTCGACTTCCTTGCCGGTCATCGTCAGACGCCGCATCCCGCACGTGCTGCGAAGCGCGCGCGGGGAGCGCGTGGTTCGCTCGCTGCTCGGCGCACTCTCCTGCGCGGGCGTGGAGGTGCGCTACCGCGTCGCGCTGGCGCTGTCGGAGGTCACCCGCGAAGATCGCGCGCATTTGCCACAGCCCACCGAGGTGTTCGCGTTGGTCTTGAGCGAGGTGGCGCAAGGCCCGCTCAATCGCGCTGCCATCGACCACGTCTTTGCCCTTCTGGCCTTGGCGCTCCCTCGCGGCTCGGTCGAGCTGGCTCGGCAAGGTGTGCTGAGCGAAGATCGCAAACTGCGCGGGACCGCGCTCGAGTACTTGGAAAGCCTGCTGCCCGAAGCCGTACGCGCACCGCTCCTCGCTGCTCTTTCCGAGCACGCTGGCCCGCGTGATGCGGCAGAAAAGCAGGCGAACGCCGATCTCCTGGGTGAACTGCGTCGCTCGTTCCGCTCGGACCTACCCGAGCCCAGCTTGGGCGCCGAGCCGGACTGAACCATCGACGGAGCCGCGCGCCGCTGACAAAGCCGTTTCGGTGTGTAGCGCCACCCGCTCCGTGGTAGCTCCGTGTTCAGTCACAACCATGCTTGAAAGAGCTACCACTTGCTTCCGGTGACTTTGCGTTTAGCTGCCGTCACGAAGACCGGAGTCAGGCGACTCGCGTCGGTGTTGAACGGGTTGCTCATGGCGCTGGCGGTGTGCGCGCTCACCCCTGACGCGTCGGCGGAATCTCAACCCGAACGAAAACTGCCGGACTACGACGGGCGCGGCGGCGGCGGGCAGCCGACCACGCCCGGTCAGGTAGCGCTCTGGGTGCCGCGGGTGGTCTTGTTCCCGGTGTATCTGGTGAGCGAGTACGTCATCCGGCGCCCCTTGGGCTACGCCATCACCGCGGCCGAGAAAGCCGAAGTGCCGGCTGCGCTGTATGACTTCTTCGCGTTCGGCCCCGATCACAAAGCGGGCATCGTGCCGGTCGGTTTCGTGGATTTTGGCTTCTATCCCAGCGTCGGTGTGTATGGGTTCTGGGACGACGCAGGCATACCGGGGCATTCGCTGCGTTTGCGAGCTACGACCGGCGGATCACGCTGGCTCAGCGGCGCAGTGTCGGAGCGCTTCCAACTCACGCGCACGTCGAATGTTTCGCTGAATGCCTCCGCATCGCGCCGTCCGGACTACACCTTCTACGGCATTGGCCCCGATACTCGGGAAGCGGATCGCAGCCGCTTCGGCGCAAAATCAGTAGATTTGCGCGCGACTTGGCATGCCGGCATGTGGCGTTCGAGCTCGCTCGAAACCAGCCTCGGCTATCGCGGCGCCAGCTTCTACCCGGGTAAGTTCGGTGATGATCCGTCGCTCACGGAGCAAGTCGACAAGGGCGCCTTCCCACTGCCTGACGGCTACACGGACGGCTACCGGGCTGGCTTCCTTCGCTCTCAGCTCACCCTCGATACGCGTCGCGACGCAGACAGCTCCGAGACTGGCGGGCGACTGATCCTGAGGGGCGAGGAAGGCATCGATCCGACGCAATCGCGGGCTGCCGGTTGGTTGCGCTATGCGGCAGGCCTGGGCGGCTTCCTCGATCTGGACAATCGCGGCCGGATTTTGAGCCTATCGGTCGCCGCCGAGATGGCCGATCCGCTGGGCGGACAGCCGATCCCCTTTACCGAGCTGAGCAAGCTCGGTGGCAACGATCTGATGCCAGGCTTTCGTGATGGGCGATTGCGCGGGCGAAGCGCAGCGGTAACGACGTTGCGTTATTCCTGGCCGATCTGGATCTGGCTCGACGGTTCGTTGCAAGCCGCCGTAGGCAATGTGTACGGCACACACCTCTCGGGCTTCAGCTTGGGAGAATCGCGCTTCTCGGGCGCGGTCGGTATCGAGAGTCGCGGCTCGCGCGATAGCGTATTTCAACTCTTGATGGGCTTCGGCACGGAAACCTTCAACAGCGGCGCGCAGTTCAACTCGATTCGCGTCGTAGTAGGAGCCCGAAGTGGCTTTTGAGATCTCACGCTTCGTCGGCGCACTGCTCCTGTGCAGCTGCGCGAGCCCGGCGCGCTTTCCCCTGCGCGAACCCCTGCTGCGCGATCCGGACCAGGCGCCCGTCGTCAAGGAGCCGGAGGAATACTACTCCCCCTTTGCTTGGGACGGCGCCAATCAAACCGTGTTTCGACCGGTCTCGCGCTTCTTCGCGGTCGATCCGGCAGGCCCCGCGGTCAACGTCAACGCGCTCGACGAAGTGCCGGACTCGAGCTGGTTCGAGAATCGCCTCGGTAGGCGCGTGCTCTCTCCGGCGGACGTCGCGCGCGGCTCGTGTGCGGAGCAAGAGCTCGATCCGGGGGCGCCAGATGGCAGCTGGCTGATCGACAAGGGCAAGGACAACGGCGCCAATCCGGGCTTTCGCATCAACGTGAAGGGCCTCGGCAAGTTCATGCTGAAGAGCGACCCGACGGAAGAGCCGGATCGCGCGACCGGCGCAACCTCGGTGGCATCGCGCGTGTATCACGCGCTCGGCTACTACGCGCCGTGCGATTCGGTGGTCTACCTTCGTCCTTCGCTGCTGAAGCTGAAGCCCGGGCTGACGGTGACCAACAACGAAGGGGTCACCAAGCCCTTCGATGAGGCGCGCCTGAAGGATTTGCTGGCGCACGCCTCCCACCGCGATGGCCTCGTGCGGATGGTGGCCTCCCAGTGGCTGCCGGGCAAGCCAATCGGGCCCTACAAATACGATGGCCGGCGCGATGACGATCCGAATGACGTCATCAACCACGAAGATAGACGAGAGCTGCGCGGGGCTCGTTTGGTCGCGGCCTGGCTCGCCCATTTCGATTCGCGCGAGCAGAACACGATGGATGTGTTCTTGCCCGTCGACCCGGCCAAGAAGAAGGGGCCTGGCTACGTACGCCACTACATCATCGATATGGGTGATTGCTTCGGCAGTCAGTGGGCGGACGATCGCATCTCGCGCCGTCTGAATCACGCGTACGCGCTGGACGTGCCCTATTTGATGGAGGATTTCGTCACGCTGGGTACGATCGAGCGACCCTGGGAGCGTTCGCAGCTGGGGGCTCTGTTTGGATACTTCAGCGCTCGCGATTTCGATCCCGAGCTGTGGCGTGGAGAGTATCCAAATCCCGCTTTCGGGCGCATGACCGAGGCTGATGGCGCCTGGATGGCGCGTATCATCGCGCGCTTCGACGAAGGTCTGGTGCGCGCGGCGGTGGCGATTGGAAAATACGAGCCAGCCAACGAGCGCTTTCTCGCCGAAACCCTGATTGTGCGGCGGATGGCGATTCTGCGCCGCTATCTTTCGCGCCTATCGCCCATCGGAGAGGTCCAGAGCACCGCGCAGGGCTTCTGTGGAATCGACCTCGCGCGGCTGAACGAGGTCGTGCCGAACGAGGCGACCTCGTTTCGGGCTCGCGCATATCGCGGTGCTCAGGCCGAGCCCACGCGCGACCTGCGCTTGATCAGCGAGGCCACTCCGCGCGTGTGCGTGGAGCTGCCCCACGCGAAGCTGGGGGCCAACGTGCCCGCCGACGACGCGCGCCGCTACGTCATCGTCGATCTCGAAAACGGCTATGCGCGCGGCCCTTTGCGCGTGCATTTGTACGACCTCGGGCCCGCCGCCGGCTATCGCCTCGTGGGCATCGAACGCCCTGAGCGACCGGCTCGTCCCTGATTCCGTCCGGTTCGTCCGGGCGGAACGGACACTTGTCCGGCACGTCCGCGCCGGATCCGACGCAATTTGGATACTGGTGTCCGTTCCTGACCACTACCAAGCTGGTTTCAACTGCCAAACCGCTCGGCACGGTTTCTGCTTTGGAACCGTGCATGACTTCAGCGAACGTTGCCACGTCCAACTACCTGTCGACGGTTCAGGGCTACGCTGCCGTCTCCCGCGAAGAAGAGCTGACGCTGATCCGGCGTTGGCGCTTGGAGCAAGACGAGAGCGCCCGGGATGCCCTGGTCCGGTCATCGCTGCGACACGTGGTGTCGATTGCGCGGCGCTATCAGCGCTACGGGATCCCGCTGTCGGAGCTGATCTCGGAGGGCAACTTCGGGGTGGTGCGCGCGTTGACCAAGTTCGACGGTACACGCGGCACGCTGTTCATCACTTATGCGAGCTATTGGGTGCGCGCTTGCATCTTGCAGCACGTGCTTCGGTCATGGAGCATCGTGGGCTCGGGTCTGCCCCGCTCCCGGCTCTTCTTCAAGCTGCGCCGCGAGCGTGCGAAGCTGAGTGGTTTGATCGGCGATGGCGCACAGGCCAGCGTCATTTTGTCCGAACGCCTGGGGATTTCCGAGGCGCGCCTCAACGCGCTCCTGCAGCGAGTCGACCAGCGGGACTGCTCACTGGATGCGGAGGTGTTTCAGGATGGCTCGCTCGCGATGGTGAACACCCTGCCGAGCTCGGAGCCGGACCAGGAGCAGCAGGTGCTTGCCTGCGAATTTGGCGGCAATGCGCTGGCGGCTGTGCGCGACGCACTGACCATCTTGGACGAGCGCGAACGCTACATCGTCGAACACCGCATGCTCGCCGATCGCGATGCAGAGCTGTCTCTGGCCGACATTGGTCGCAGCTTGGGGATCTCGCGTGAGCGCGCGCGCCAGCTGGAGGAGCGCGCCAAGCGCAAGCTGCGCGCCCGGATCTCGGCGCGGCCAGGCTCTGCGGAGTGGCTCGACACTCATCGGGCCGCGTAACTAGGGCCAAGCTACGCCCACGAACGCAAGAACGGAGGCAGCGAGCGCCGAGCGCAACTGTCTCCGTTCTTGCCATCAGGCTGAAGGCCGGAGCTCAGTGTTTGCAGCCGCCTTGCCCCTTGCACTCGTTCTGGCCTTTGCAGGCGTGCTTTTCGCTCTTGCAGCCGCCTTGGCCTTTGCAGGCGTTCTTGCCCTTGCAGGCGTGTTTGTCGCCGGCCTTGTCGTCGAGTGGTTGGGCGCCCCAGTCGAAACCGCGCACTGCACTGCCATATTGGGTGGTTGCGGCTTGGGCGAGCGCGCTCGCGCCAATGACCATGCCGGAGATTGCTGCTGCCATCAGGGTCGATTTCATGTGCCGTGTCCTTTTGTTCTAGCTTGGTTTCTGAAAATTGGGTTCGAGAACGATTGGGTGGTGCCCGCGCTCAGGCGGTCGTCGCGCTCGGCGCGAGCCGGGGGGCTTTGGGGCGGCTGAAGATGAGCTGATCGAGCGAGGCTCGGCCGGGGCCGGCCAGGGCGACCCAAGCGAGCAGTGCGAGGTAGGTCCATTCGACGAGGCCGAATAGGTCTGGCAGCCCGTGCACTTCGTCCGCCTTGGCAGTCAGAATTGCGACGGCCATCGAGGCAATCAGCGGCAGGGATGCCAAGCGGGCAAATAGACCGACTAGCAAGAGCGCACCGCCGATGAGCTCGACGTAAGAGACGAAGGTTGCCTGAATCGCGGGGGCCGGGATGTGCAATTCGGCGAAGAAGGCCGCGACCTTGGCAAGGTTTTGAACCTTGCCCCAACCAGTGCTCATGAAAAGCACACCGAGCGTGACGCGGGCGAGCAGCGGAGCGAGGAAGTCGAGTTGGCTGACCACGCGCTCCGCGCGCGGCCGTGCGCTCATGATCAATGAGAACAAGGGGAAACACCTTTCTCGGTCGTGACCGCCCAAGTCCCAGGCGAGCCGATGCGACCGTGCTCTCGGTACGTCGAGCCTCGATGACGGTTTCCGAAAGGGGTGCGTTTTACTGGCGCGAGCCCGACAATGCGTCGAAACGGCGCGACTCGCCGCGCGCTGCACGGCTCGTAACCCGGTGAGCGACGCGACGTACAGAGGCCGCGCACGTGGCTTCGCGGGCTGGGTGAAAGTTAGCGCTCGATCGCGCGGCCGAACTCAAGCATCGATTCGAAGCAGCGCCGAGATCCGCAGTAGCTCGGAGACCGACCAGGCTTGGAACGGGCAGCCCCGTGGCGTGTAGGGCGCTTCGGCGTCGCTGATCTCCGAGACGTGACCAATACCGGCGCGGCTCAGATGAACTTGCAATGGGGCGACGAAACGCTGTTCGGCTTCGCGCTTGGCGCTGTCGGTGTTGCCGCGGATTTTGAGCCAAGCCTCCACGAACGGCCCCATCAACCAGGGCCAAACGGTGCCCTGGTGATAGGCGGTGTCGCGCTGCCAGACACTGCCTTGGTAGTGAGGTACGTACGCCGGATCGCCCGGAGCGAGCGAGCGCAGTCCGAGCGGGGTCAAAAGCTGCTGTTCCACGGTGTCGATCACGCGCCTCGCGCGTTCCGGCGGCAGCAAGCTCAGCGGGAGGCCGCCGGCCGCGAAGATTTGATTCGGACGCACGGAGGCATCCATTCGACCCGGCTGGTGGTCCACGTCCACTACATCGTACAGGCAGCCGCTGGCTTCGTTCCAAAAGCGGAGCTCGAACGAGCCGCGTGCGCTCTCGAAATAGGCCGCGAAGGTTTGCGAGAGGGCTGCGGCAGTTGCCAATGCGTTGAGCCAAAGCGCCTGGATTTCGACGGGTTTGCCGATGCGCGGGGTGACCACGTAATCACCGATCTTGGCGTCCATCCAGGTCAATTGCACCCCTGGTTCGCCACATGCGAGCAGCCCGTCCGAGTCGCAGCGAATCGCGAAGCGCGTGCCTCGGACGTAGCCCGATACGATGGCCAAGATTGCGTCCTTCAATGCTTGCCGATCGGCCAGCGAAAGCAGGCTCGAGCTTTGGGGATCCGTGAGCAGCTCGCCCGCCGCGATCACGTACCACAGCGAGGCATCGACCGAATTGTACTCGGGCTTGGCGTTTCCGTCGGGGAATAGGTTCGGTAGCATGCCCTCCGAGACCACATGCGACCATTCCACGAGGATGTCGCGTGCCTCGTTCAAGCGCCGCGTTGCCAGGCACAAACCTCGCAGCGCGATGAACGTATCGCGCCCCCAATCGCCGAACCAGGGGTAACCCGCGATGATCGTTCGGCCTTGCCCGCGCGCGACCAGGTAGCTGTCCGCTGCTCGCTCCAGAGTATTCGCAAAAGCACCCCGCCGCGCGCGCTCGCGGCGGCTCGAGCTTGCGAAGAAACTCTGCGCGGTGACGCCTTCCGGCAGGCCTTCACCCGGGGTGATTGCGCTCGCAATCCAGATCGCAGGGCCCGCCGACAAGTCGAAGCTCAGAATGCCGGGCGCTGCCAAATCTTCGTCGCAATCCAAGCCCCGTTGCTCTTCCTCCGCATAGCGGAAGTTGCGGTACCACTCCGGCGCGTGGGTGTACGCGCCGTTGCTCAGCATGTCGATCTGGGGCACCCCACCGTAGGGTGAGAAGCGGAGCCGGGAGCCGTGCTGCTCGGGCTCGAAGCGGAAGGCCGAGTTTTCGTGCTGCAACGAATGAAAATCACGCCCGGATAGAAAAGGACGGAGACACAACTTCACTCCGGTCGCGTTGCCGGCCACGCGGAAGCTGAGCAGCACCGTCGGGCTGCCGTGAAGCACGAACAGCTCCTGGATCAACACCAGGCCGATGTTGGTGACGTAGGAGAACGTTGGCCACGGTTCGGACGTGAACGCCTCGACCCGCGCGGCCGCCTCGGTGACCAGGTCGGGTGCGAAGTGATGGCGCGTGAGCTGCACCTGACCTTGCGGCGTCTCGAGCCAGGCGCGGAAACCGTTGACCAACACGAAGCGGCTGGATGGTGGATTTTGTGCCGACAGCAGCAGTGCGTGATAGCGCCGCGTGGCAACGCCCAGGGTCGTGCCAGACGCGAAGCCGCCGAGCCCGTCGGCCTCCAGCCATTCCGTGTGCGTATCGACTGGGATGGTGGACGGCGCGTCAGCCATGGGTTCGCTACTCCGTGCGCGAGATGCGCTCGTTCACTGAACGCTCCCGTTCGCTCGGCGTCCCTCAGCTAGCGGGCGCGGCGAGGGCGCGCTCGATCGCGGCGCTCAACAACGCCTCTTCGATGCGGTTCTCGTAGCGCACGCCATTGATGAACAGGGTCGGCGTGCCGATGATCCCGCTATGCAGGGCGGCCACGCTGAGCTCGCGCACGCGCTCGGCGAAGCTGCGCTCGACCAAGGCTTGGCGAAATGCGTTCGCGTCCAAGCCGATGGCGCTGGCGGCGGCCACGAGCTGCTCGAGATCGTGGCGGCCGTCGAGCGCGAACAGCTGCGCGTGCATGGGCCAAAACTTACCCTGCGCGGCCGCAAATTCAGACGCTTCGGCGGCTTGCTTGTCGAACGCCTTGCCCGACTTCGGCACGTGTCGGAAGACGAAGCGTAACTTGGGACCGAATTTTTCACGTACTTGCTCCAGTACGGGAAACGCTTTCACGCAATACGGGCACTCGTAGTCGCCGTATTCGATCAGGGTCACCGGCGCATCCGCCGGGCCAGCAACGTGGTCGTGCTCGACAATAGGGCTTGGCTTCACGCGGCCGAAGGTACACCGGAGACCGCGGCCGGGGGATCAGAATTCGACCGCGGCCCACGCTCAGCTGGACTTGAACCCGATTCGCGCGTGCGTGCCATCGCAGAAGGGCTTGTTCGCGCTGCCCCCGCAGCGGCACAGCCGCGCCTGCTGAACACGAGCCACGACGCGCCCGGTGCCGCTGGTGATCTCCAAATTGCCGCGTACTTGCAGCGGTCCGTCGGTTTGCGGCTCGACCGACAGCGGCCCGTTGCGCACCGAAAGCATATCGGCGGCGCCCGTAGCCGGCTCACCGGAGGCCGAGAAATTCACCTCATGGTGCGAGCCGTCGCAATAGGGCTTGTTCTTCGACGCGCCGCAGCGACACAACGTGGCGCGGAATTGGCCCCCCTTGCCCGCGATCGTCAACTCACCGCGGAACGCGTAGGGCCCCGCCTCGCGGATCGCCGCCAAGTTGACGGGCGGCGCGCTCTCTTCGGGCTTCCCATCCTTGCGCTGATACCGAATCGCGCCCGAAGGACAGACGTGCGCGATTTCGACCAACGAATCGACCGGCATGGCATCTGGGTGGATCCAAGGGCCCACCACGTTGGCCAAGAATACATCCGGCGCGCCGGTCACGCAGAAGCGCGAATGGATGCACTTCTTGCCTTCGTAGATCAGCGTCATGTCGCGCCCCTCGATGTGCTCGACGCCGTCGACCACGGTGGGAGTGGGCGCCACCAGAGGCAGTGAGACCGCACTGCTCGGTTTGGTCACCGGAGCGGAGGGGGGAGCGGACGGTGGGATCGACGCGGCCGCAGCAAAGCCGCGTTCGGCGCGTTCGGTCAGCTCATGAATGATGCGCGCGGCATTCTTCACACGCTCGTCGCCGTTCTCGGCCAAGGCATCGGCGGCGGCCGCCATCTCGCCCAGGCGCTCGGCGAAGAACCGACGCGTGCTCGCGCCGGGCGGTAAGGAGGCCGCGTCGCGCAGCGCAGTGAATGACATGCCCGCGTTGCAATCGGGGTTGGAGGGGCCCGCGGGCAAGCGCGCCGCACGCTCGGCGAGTAAGGTCACCGCGCGCATCAGACCCATCGACAGATCGACGGCCAGAGCTTTTTCTGGCATCGGTCGCGAGATCAAGTACGAGTGCGCGAGCAGCCGCAGCATCAGCGCGTAGCCGGTGTTGGCCAGATCGACGGTCTCCGCCGCTTCTTCGTGCTCGATCCAAACGCGGCCCGTGCGCCCCATGGGTGGTCGCAACACCGGGTTGTGGGCCGCCGGGAAGGCCGGCACGAAGTCGGGATTTTCGGCTTTCAGCGCCGCGTACTCGTCGCGGATAGCCAAGAATTTCTGATAATGCGAATTGACGGAGTGTTCCGGCGCGCCTTCGCCTTGCTCGACAATCGTCGCGAACGCGCCCAGCGCCGTCTTCATGCAGATCACCGGTCTGGCGCCCGCAAGCGCCAATTCGGCGGGGGAGAGCTGCAGCAGCGGATCGCCGCTGAAGGCCGCCTCTTCACCCATGTGGGTGACGAATGCCTTCAGGCTCTTGCCCAGCGTTTCGTAGAACGCGCCTACCGTGTCGTAGTCGAGCGCCATCGGCGTGAGCCGAACGCTGTCGACGCCGCGCCGAAAGTGCGTCTCCAACGCGAAGCCCTCGCCGTCGGGTTCGTTCGAGGTTCCGGGTCGCTCGAGGTACACGAAGTGTTGGATCACGGCCTCGTTGAACGGTGCCAGCTTGACCACGATGCCCGCCGGAAGATTGCCCGGATCGAGGGGAAAGTTGCCGCGACCAAAGCGCGGCGCGCCGCCCAACGCAGCGGTGATGTTCCACACCGCCGCCAAGTGACTCATTTCTTCGACCGCGACACAGATGATCGCGTGCCGCCAACCAGCGACCGCGACCGCTTCGCGCGCGCTCAGGCCCTCTTCTTCGCCGCTGCGCAAGCTGAACGCGGCGTACAGATAAGTGCACATCAAGGTGTGCTCGAGCTCGGCTGCCTCGTACAGCATGTGAACGAGCTGCTCACGACTCGGGGGAGTAACGTCTAGGTTCGTTGCCACGGGAGCGGTTCTAGCAGCCCCGTTCCGCGCGGGCGAGGCGGGCGCAGCGCGGGGCCGAGAAGCAAGCGCCACAGGGCCGAAACGGACACATTGCCGAAGCCGAATTGACTCAATGCCAGCTCGGCGTCATCGAGAACGAAGGAGGAATTACCACGATGAAACCTACGCCGTCCGGCTGGCCACGCCTGAGCACCTCGATCTTCTACGACGACCCGCGGGCCGCGATCGACTGGCTGTGCCGCGCATTCGGTTTCGAGGTCCGGCTCAAGGTCGAGGGTGACGATGGCGCGATTCACCACTCCGAGTTGTGCTTCGGTGAGGCACTGGTCATGGTGAGCGGCACGGGCGGCAAGGAACCGTGGCAAGCGCTGTATCGCAGTCCCCAGGCCGCCGGCTTCATCACCCAAGCCAGCGCAATCTTCGTCGACGACGTCGATCTGCACTATCAGAGCGCGCTGGAAGCGGGCGCCAAGGTCGTGCGTGAACCGACTACGAGTGATTATGGCGAGCAGTACTGGGTCGACCGCAGCTATGGCGCGCTCGACCCAGAGGGCCACTTGTGGTGGTTCATGCAACGCATCCGCAGCGCGCCTGAGCGCGCGCAATAGCGCAGAAATCCGGGCGACCGCGTCTCACGTCTTGTCTGGCGCGATTCACCACTCCGAGTTGTGCTTCGGTGAGGCACTGGTCATGGTGAGCGGCACGGGCGGCAAGGAACCGTGGCAAGCGCTGTATCGCAGTCCCCAGGCCGCCGGCTTCATCACCCAAGCCAGCGCAATCTTCGTCGACGACGTCGATCTGCACTATCAGAGCGCGCTGGAAGCGGGCGCCAAGGTCGTGCGTGAACCGACTACGAGTGATTATGGCGAGCAGTACTGGGTCGACCGCAGCTATGGCGCGCTCGACCCAGAGGGCCACTTGTGGTGGTTCATGCAACGCATCCGCAGCGCGCCTGAGCGCGCGCAATAGCGCAGAAATCCGGGCGACCGCGTCTCACGTCTTGTCTCTTGCTGGGACGAACGAAACAAACCCGGCACGCGCTAGTCCGGGACAACTAGCGGAATCATTCGACAAATCCACTTGGGCAGAGTTGGCACATGGCTTGAAAAGGCCCTGGGTCGTAAGCCAAGGAGAGCGTCGGTCAATGATCTCGCGCAAGCAGCTGGAAGAAATAGCGGCCACCGTACAGGGAGTCCCCGTCTTTGGCTGTCTCCCGGGAAGCTCCGCGGCCGAAGCGGGGGCGCGCTACGGCGACATCGTGCTGGCCGTCAACGGAGTCCGCACCCCCAGCATCGACGAATACCTGTCGGCGCGCTCTCTGCGCGCGGACGGCATCGAGCTACATATCCTGCGCGCCGGCCAGGAACTCACCCTGTTCGTCGAATTCCGACCCGCCCAAGAGAAACTCGAGACGCTCGTTGGCCAAATTGCCGACGGGCGCTACCTCGGCACTTCCGACTTCCCGGAACCCGACAGCAAAGGCCTGCCGAGCTGAGCGTCTTCTTGGTTGGTTGATGGTCACCGTTCACGACCGAGTCCACTCAGCCTTCGGCGTCGCGTGGCGCTACACGCTCAGCACGATCTCGGAAAGCCAGCGCGCCGGAGCTTCGCGCGCGGCGTACTCGGCGCGCGTGGCGATGCCGCTCACGATATCTGCGTAGTCGACCCGCGCGCGGCGCAGTTCACGCAGGTGAGGCGACAGCTCGCGCTGCAAGAGCTCGCGGCCCCGGGGCTCGCTAGGGAGCAAGCGGTCGCGGCTCGGCATCAGCCCCACGAACGTGGGCCGATAAGACAAACCAGAGCCGACCGTCCAGAGCGTGCACGGTAGCCCAATGGTGGTGTCTTCGAACGACTCGCGGGCTACCGCGAGTTGGATCGCGACGCCGATCAGCTCTTCGGCGACCTGATTCGCTTCCGGTAGCTGACAGGCGCTGGCGAGGCGCTCCCGCAGCGTGGCCTCGGAGCGAACGATTTGCCAGAGCCTCAAGCGACCGTTGCCCGCATCCGCCAGGATGACCGCGCGGCCAGCCGAGAGGTGTGCCGTGTTGGCAGAGTGGAGTCGAGCCCACTCGAGCAGTTCGGTTCGCGCGCTGTGCGAGTCCGGAAAGATTGACGCGCCCTGCGAATGGAAGCGAAAGCCCGAGCCGGAGCCGGCCCAATCCTCGCGACCGGTGCGCTTGGGGCGAATGTCGAGCGAGGCGACTTCGTGCAGCAGTGCGCGTCCGTCGACTGGCGGCCAAATCATGCCCCCCGGCATCATCGGGTCGGGCACGAATAGCCGTTCACCCGATTCATCATCGGTCGCGATCTCGAGCTCGAGATCGCGCCGGGCTAGGTCGAGCTCGGCGTCGATTTCGGCCTCGAGGGAGCTGAGAGCCGATTGAGCCAGAGCGCCGTTCAGCGGCGCGGCCGGCTCGGGCTCGATGCCTTGCATGCGCTCCAGCAACTGAGTGGCATCGTCTTCGGTGGGTTTACCCGTCCGCAACTGGCCCGCGGCCGCCAAAGCGCGAACGCGATCGAGGGCCAGGCGCACCGCGAGCACGAACGCTTCGCGGATCCCTTCGCCGGAAGTTGCCGTCGACGCGACGACGGCCACCGGCGCCACGCGCCTCAACGAGCCTTGGATGTCTTCGATGGCCACGGCGTCGGGCGCGTCACGCTTGTTCGCCTGAAGCACGAGACCGACGGGAGGGGTCTTGCCGCGGCAGAAGGGGACGGTATCTCGAACCCAGCCCAGGCCGAACTCCCACTCCATTTCGCGCGTGTCGAGCACGAGCACCACTGCATCGGCCGTCTCGAGTAGGAGCTTGCGCCGATGGGCGAGCTCCTTCTGCCCGGGCACGCTGACGATCTGACAGCGGATTTGCCGACCGTCGAACAGACCACCCACGTAGTCGACCCAGTCGAAGTACAGGGTCCTGCCCGAAAGCTCGGCCGGGCACTCCACCTTGCTCGAAACGCCCTTGGCCAGCGCACGCAGACTGGTAGTCTTACCCGACAGTGCCGGGCCGTCGTACACGATGCGTACGACGAGCACTCCCTTGGTATCGTCGATGATCGCCATCGCACCTCTAGCGTGTGCCGCAAGGCCCTGGATCGAAGTCGCAGCGACCGCGCGCGTTCGCTGCGCCAAAGTGGCGAAACGCGCGCGGCCAGAACCCCTTGGTCGACGTCAGGACAGGGTCGTATCAGACCAGAGCCGCGGCGTGCTTGTTGACCGCGGTGCGCATGATCGCCAAGTTCGACATCTTTTTGTCGACCGCGAGGTACAGAAACGTGTTCGGTCCGACCAGCTTCACCAAGTGGATCTGATCCGACAAGGTGATGAGCATGTCTTCGATCGTGCCCGTGAGGCCGAGGGTGCGCATGATCTTCAGCTTTTGCTTGACCAGTTCGCTGTTGTACGCGCTGGCCGCCGTCAAATCGAAGTCCGTGCGTGCCGCTTTCACGGCCAACGTCATGCCGGAGTCGAGGTCGACGAGCGAAGCGGCGATGAAACCGTTGGTCTCGTTGGAGATCTTTTCGAGTACTTCTGTTAGTTGTTTTTCGCTGGCCATGGGGGTTCCTTTTCTCGTCTCGAGTTCAGATGCTGAGATCTTTTTCGATCGCGGCGAGTTGATGGCGAGACATCGCCAAGTTGCCGCGCGTCTTGTCCAGCACCAAGTAGATGAACAGGGCATCGTTGCTCGAGAGCGGCCGGATCAGGTGGTACTGGCCGTGGAGCGTGATCAAGATGTCCTCGATGGTGTCCTTGAGGTTCAAGGCCTTCATCGTCTTGCGCTTGGCCCGCACGACCTCGGTGTTGCCGGCAGCAGCGATCTCGAGGTTGATTGGGCCGGTGCCCTCTGACCCCAGCATCATGCCGCTGTTGCTGTCCACGATGCAGGCGCCCATCGCGCCGTCGAGTTGCATAATCTTGGTCAGTGACTCTTTGATGTTTGACACGATTTCCTCCTTAGAAGTGCTGGTCCTCTGCCTGACATCCCAACGTGCGATGTCGGTCGTGCCTGCGGCCCGAGTGCGAGTGCTCGAGTACTCTGCAATGGGCGCGCCAAAGCCAGATATGCGAAGGATCTCGATGGCTCCAATGTGTGCCGGCCGCTTTGGACACCTGCTGTCCAATCTGCCCGTGTCGGATTCGAATCCGACATGGCCGATTTGGACAGCGAGCTCGCGAAGAGTCGAATTGACCGAAGGTCCGCCGACTCGCGAGTAGTCGGAATCATGGTGCGCGTCTTGCTACGCGGAGCGTGATGGGCGAAGTCAGCTTGCATGACGGAGAGACGGCCACGCCTTCGCACTCCCTGGACATCGCGACGGTGGAGGCCCCGATCGCGTTGTGCACCAATGCAGGTTTGCTTCAGGCGGCGACTACGCCGGCCCTGGCGCTGCTCCGACGCGTGGCGATTCTCGATGCGCTACCGGCACCGGTGCCGCCCGAGCTGTGGCGGCTCTTGGAACGCAGCCCAAACGGCGAGGCGGTCGAATGGCGTCCCCCAAGCGCTCGCCAAGAAGTCCTCGGTTTCACCCGCTACTACGCGGCTCGCGGTCTGTTCGTGCTGTTGATGCGCGAGGTTTCGGCCAAGCAAATCGCGCTCTCCGAGCGGCTCCATCGACAGCGCTTGGACACGACCGAGCGCTTGGTCGCCAGTATCGCCCACGATATTCGCAGTTCGGTCGCCAGTGTGGTGTACAGCGCGGATTTCCTGAACGTCAGCGGCAGTAGCATCCCTCCGACCGTGCTCTCGGAAACGGTGCGCGATCTGTCGGAAGCGAGCGCCAGTTTGCAACTCACCGTCGATGCCCTGCTCGACTACGCGCACTTGGGACCGAGTGTCTCCGTTCCCGTGCTACTCCGCGACGCCTTGAATCGCGCCCTGGGCTCGCTTCGCGCTCATTATCGTGAGGGTACACACCGGGTGCGCATGGACTTTGCGCCGCGGGCCGAGTGGGTGAAGGGAAATCCGATCGTGATCGAGCAGATCTTCGTCAACCTGCTGCTCAATTCGGTGGAGGCGTCGAGCACGCCGCGCTGCGTGATCGTGACTGCCTTTCCCTCGCCGCGCCCGCGCAGCCCGCGAGTGGGCACGCCATTTTACGTGTGTGTGCGGATCTGGGACGACGGTCCGGGCATTCCGCCCGATCTGCGTGGCTTCGTGTTCGATCCCTTCTTCACCACGAAGCAGGGCAGCCCGGGCCTCGGTTTGGCGATCGCGCGGCAGGCCGCCGAGAGCCTCGATGGCGTATTGGAGCTGACCGAAGACGATAGTGGCACCTGCTTCTCTCTGTATCTGCCTGGCTGCGAGGGAATGCCGTGATGCGCGCCCTCGGACAGCCGCTGGGCGACGCCGCGGGGGCGAATTCACTCGACCTCGTATGCGCACCGGCATCGCTGCGCACCGGCGCGCTGCTCGACGAAGCGCTCTCGGAGCGCGTGCGCGCCCGCCTCGAGGGCTTGGCCGCCACGCTGCCCGATCTGTTTGGGACGCTCGACCCAACCTGCCTCGATCGCATTGCGGAGCGCTTGGGCGGTGAGCCCGGCGACGCCACCTTTGGTGAAATTTTGCTGTTGTCGGACAAAAGTTTGCACGTGATCCTGCCACTGCCCGGTCAGCCCGGTGTTGCTTTGGTCGCGGAGTGCCCGGCGACGAGCAGCATTGGTTTGGTGCTGTCGGCGATTCGCGCTCGCGTCGTGGAATTGGAGGCGGTGTGAGCGTCGAGCGCGAATCGAGTCGAGTACTGCCGAGCATTCCGGCGAGTCCTGGGCTGATCGCCTCCGTGCTGCGCTTGCTCGCCTTCATCGACGACTTGCCGTCGGGGGCGACGGGTATGCTGAAGTTCGGAGAAAGTGGGCTGATCTTGCTCGAATCCCGCAAGATCTGCTGGGCGGTCGCGCGCTCCATGCGCCTCCGCTTGACCGACATCTTGCGCAATCAGAGCACGCCTCCTCTGCCGCGCGAAGCAGTGGAAGAGATTTACCGTCGCTGCAAGATCGATGGCAAGCCGATTGGCGAAGCCTTGGTGATGAGCGGGCTCGTCACGGAGGCCGGTCTTCGGGTGGCGCTCTTCAAGCACAATGGTGAAGCGATTGCTCATCTAGCCGGAAGTGGGATGGCGCCGGAAGCGTTCGTGAGTCACACCCGCACCGGTTACGATCCGAAATTCTCCTTTTCGCCGTGTGAAGTCCTGGCCATGCTCGGCTCGCTGGACGATCCCGCGCGCGCGCTCGCTGCGCAAATCGAGCTTGGTCACACGCTCGTCCCGGACAGCTTCGGCGCGGCCTTCGTGCGCTGCGACGCCGCGGCCGGCGCGTTGGTAATCGCGGTTGACCGCGCTTGCGATCTGCCAGTCGGCGATCTCGTCGAAGTCTGCAACTGGACTGCCAGTCTGTTCGACGTCGCGCATACCTTCGATCCGGAGGCGGCGCTGGCGCGCGCGACTTGGGGGGGGCACCTAGCGCTAGTGACTTGGCGCTCCAAAGACGTTGCGTACGTGAGTCTCTGCGCGTCGCGCGCCGCGGCAGCGCGCTTGGTGAGTCGGTTGGAGACTACGGCCAAATCCAGCGGCGTGATCGCAGCTGCTGCGCGTTATGGGGGGCCCGCATGACGCGGCTCTTGATCGTCGACGACGATGCCGTGCAAGCGCGCGCTTTGGCTCGCGCGTTCTCGCGGCTACGGCCGGACTTCACCTTGATCACCGCCAGCAGCGGGGTCGAGGCAACGCAGCTGATGAGCGAGCACGGGGTCGACCTCGTGCTCACCGACCTCCAGATGCCAGACATGGATGGCTTCGAACTGGTGGCTTGGATCTTGAGCAATTGTCCGGACGTGGCCGTGTTCACGATGTCCGCTTTCGGAACCGAACAGACCGCGTTGCGTTTGGAAAGCTTGGGCGGCATCGAGTATCTCACCAAGCCGCTGGATGCCAAGCAGGCGTTGGCTCGCCTGACCGACGCGCTCAATCAATCCGTGCGTGGTCACGTGCAGAATGTGAGCCTCGCCTCTTTCCTCCAGCTGATGGAAATGGAGCGCAAGACCTGCAATCTGACGATCCGTTGCGACGAAAAGGTGGGCGTGCTGGTGGTGCGCAAGGGCCAGTTGATCGACGCGCGCAGCGCTGAGCTTCGCGGAGAAGAAGCCGCGATCTCGATCATTGCGTGGCCGAATTCGAGCATCATGATTTCTCGGCACGGGGAGTTTGGGCCGCCTGTGATTCAGAAATCACTCAACTTCATCGTGATGGAGGCCATGCGCGTTCAGGACGAGGCAGCGCGCGACGCGCCGGCCGTCGGCGATGGCAACGGCTCCGGCTTCCCCCACGCGCGCCATTCTTGGCGGCCGAGCGGCGCGTTTTCCGAGCCGAGTCCGCCGCAGCTCAATGGCTCGAATTCCCCTGCCGCGCGCGAGCTCACTTTGCCGAGCGGGACGAGCGCTATTGCCGTCGTCGACACCGGCTCCGGCGTTCTTTTGCAGTTTGCCGCCAAAGAAGGTTGCCCAATTGCCGAGCTGGCGCACACCGCGGCCCTGGTCGTTCGTCACCAGTTGAAGACGCTCAACTTGTGCAGCGACGAAGAGGGCATCGAAGAGCTCGTTCTGTCGACGAGCACCTATTGCGACGTGATCAGGCCGATTGGTAGCGGGCTCTCGCAGTTCGCTCTTCTCGTGTTCGCGCCGGACGAGACCAACTTGGTGATGGCCCGCCTCGAACTCGAACGCTTCATCGCCGGTCGCGTCTCATTGCCGCCCGCGGTGTCGCCGCCGCCCACATCCCCCTGAGTTCGAGCGCTGTTCTGAGCTCAGCGAACACCGTATCGCTTCAAACGAGCGCGCAGCGTAGAGCGCGGAATGCCCAGATCTTGCGCGGCGCGCGAGAGGTTGTGCTGCGAGTCTTCGAAAGCTCGCAGGATGAGATCGCGCTGTAGATTGGGGAGGGAGGCGGTCCGGCTGAGCTGCGTGCCGGATTGCGCCGTGCTCGGTTCGGCGACGGCGTCCAGCTGCTCGCTGGCTTGCGTCGTGCGCGCGAGACTGGGCCCCGGCCAGGACTCGGTGGCCTGTCCGGCCGTGGTGCCGCGCGCTTGCAGTGCGAGTTCGATGTCCGCGCGTTGGATCAAGCCATCGTGAGCGACGATGGTGGCATTCTCCACCACCGCGCGTAGCTCCCGCACGTTGCCGGGCCAGGTATAGGCGCGCAGGGCCTCTAAAGCTTCGGCGCTCAGGCTCACCGTACCCACCTGATGCCGCTCGCCGAACTCGATCAGGAAGTGTCGGGCCAGCTCGGGAATGTCCGAGACACGCTCGCACAAAAGCGGCGTGCGAATGGCATAACCCGCGAGTCGAAAGAATAGGTCTGCGCGCATCGAGCCGCCGAGCGAGGGGTTGAGGGCGCGATTCGTGGCGCTGACGACGCGCGCGCCGAATACTCGGGTACGCGTGCCCCCGACACGCCGGAATTGGCGGATCTCCAGCACGCGCAATAGCTTTGCCTGCAGAGCGAGCGGCATTTCCCCGATTTCGTCGAGGAAAAGCGTGCCTCGTCCGGCCTCTTCGAACAAGCCCACGTGCGACGAGCGGGCGCTGGTGAACGCGCCGGCTTCGTGCCCGAATAGTTCGCTTTCGAACAGCTGCTCCGGCACGGCGGCGCAATTCACGCTGACGAATGGCTCGTCGGGACAGGTGAGCGCGTGGACGGCTTGGGCGACCAGCTCTTTGCCCGTGCCGGTGGGGCCCTGAATCAACACCGGCACATCGCGAAACTGTGCGACCTTCCGCACGTGCTCGCGTAGCTCGCGCGCCTTCTCGCTCGCGCCGACCAATTTGAGGAGGGACTCTTTGAGAGTCGAAGGAGAAGAGTCCGCGCCGCTCTTTTCACGGACGGCGCGCCGTTGAGCGGCGAGCTCTCGGATACGCGTCGCGAGCACCTCTTCTGGTACCGGCTTCTGCATCACGTCCTGCACGCCGGCGCGAGTAGCCACCACCGCGGTACGCACGTCGATGTGGGCCGAATGGATGATGGTCGCCGGGGGCGAGCCCCCTTGGGCCATCGCGAAGACTTCCATGCCGTCCATATTGCCCATGCGCAGATCGAGCAGCATCACGTCGTATTCGTTGTTTTCGAGCCGATTGAGCGCCGAGCGCCCGTCGAGCGCTGTATCGACCTCGAAACCCTGCAAGCCGAGCACGCGCTGCAGTGCACGCACGAGTACGCTGTCGTCGTCTACGACGAGCACTCGGATAGCACCGCTCCCGCTGGCTGAATACTGCGTCAGGCTCGGCAACTTGAACCACTCCGTCCCTCGTCCAACGGCACTCTCCGGCGGACCCTTAGCCGTACAGCTTCACCGATGAACGCTGCCGTGCACAAGTCCGATTCCGTGTCTCAATTTGGAAGCGTACCAATCTGCATCAGCGCTTCCACCGCGTCGTGTTGCAACTTGTTACTCGCTACGGGCCGTTGCAGCTACGATCGAGCAGCTGGGCAACTGCATCGCGTGCGTCGCTCGTCGGCGGACCACCGCCAGCGGCGCGCAGCCAGAGTGAGTCGTAGGCGCGGCCAGCCTCGGTCTCGATGTGCAACTCGACCGGAACCAAGCCGAGCAGCGCCAGGCGGCTCAGCAGAGAACCGAGCAGGCCGAGCGAATCGGGAGCTTGGAGCGTGAGCATGAGCGAGCCTTCGTAGTCGCGGGATTCGAGCAGGCGATAGGCATCGAGCACGAACACCGGTTGGGTAAGTATGTCCGCCTCTTCGGCGAGCGCGGCATAGTCGATACCGAGCGGGTCCTCGCCCGCGCCGAGGGCGAGCAGGTGCAGTTCGGCGAGCCAGATGTGGTCGGCGGTGAGCCGCGCGTGCACGTGGTCGATCGACAGGTGCTGCTCGGCCAAGCGGCAGCTCAAGTTGGCGAGCCACGCGCCGCGGAATGGACCACCGAGCCGCACTCGAAAGCTCTGCGGGGCAAGGGCCGTTGCCTCCGACCAAGCCTCACCGTGCCGCGTGAAGGCTCCGCCCGCCGTGCGCGTGATGCGATTCATACGCTCGATCGATACTCGCGCCTCGGTTTCGAGCGTGCGACGCCCCGCGATCTTCTCCAAGTGTCGACCGGTCGACGGCGTGCCCGACGCGCGGTCGGCCCGGCAAGCTGTGGCGAAAACCGCCAGACCACCGGCTGCAAGGAGTCGACTAAGCTGCAACACGTGGAAACTGCTGCCCGTGTTCGGTCGCTCGAGGATCGCCAGCGCGTCCTTTCCAATGCTCTGAGAAGCTTTGCGGAGGCAACGACGGACTATCAGGCGTTGCTCGACATCATCGCCCGGAGTTTGGCCGAGGTCGTCAAGGATGGCTGCGTGGTTCGCTTACTCGGGGCCGACGGTTGGTTGTCCCCGGTCTCGATGCATCTGCCCTTCGAGCAAAGTGTGGGCGACCCCGAGGCAATCACTCGCCTACGTGAGCACATCAGCGGCGCACGACACCTGAGCGAGCACGCCGCTGGTCGGCACGTGCTGGAAACGGGAGAGGCGCTGCTCATCCCCAAGATGGATTACGAGCAGCTACGGCAGTCGGCAACGCAAAACGTCGTGGATGCGTACGAGACGATAGGCATCCACAGCTTGCTCTTGGTCGCGCTGCGGGTGCGGGGGGAGTCGCTCGGGTTCTTGGCCTTGGTGCGTTTCTTGGATTCTTCGGCGGCGTTCGACGAATACGATCGGGATTTCGCGCAGACGCTGGCCGACCACGCGGCGCTCTCGATCAGCAACTCCCGCTTGCTGAGCTCGGTACGGGAAGAACTCGCGGAGCGCCAGCGCGCCGAGGCTGCGCTGCGCAAGAGCGAGGAGCAGCTTCGGCAAGCCCAGAAAATGGAGGCGATCGGCCGCCTCTCGGGCAGCGTCGCCCACGACTTCAACAACTTGTTGTCGGTGATTCTGAGTTACAGCGATCTCGTGCTGAGCGATTTGAAGCCAATCGATCCGCTGCGCGGCGACATCGAGTCGATTCGCAAGGCCGGTGAAAAAGCTGCGGATCTGACCAGGCAACTGCTCGCCTTCAGCCGCCAACAGGTGCTCGCGCCGCGCGTACTCGACCTAAATGCAGTGCTGGTCGAATCGGAGAAAATGCTGCGCCGCTTGCTCGGTGAAGACATCGAGGTCGTGACTCACTATGCGCGAATGTTGGCGCGGGTGAAGGTCGATCCCAGCCAGATCGATCAAGTGTTGCTCAACCTGGTGATCAACGCGCGCGACGCCATGCCCGAGGGAGGCAAGCTCACGATCGAGACCAAAGAGGTGGAGCTAGACGATTCGTACACCAGCGAGCACTTCGGTGTTGCCCGCGGTCCGCACGTGATGCTGGCGGTGAGTGACACCGGGGTCGGCATGGATCAGCAGACGCAAACTCGCATCTTCGAGCCGTTTTTCACGACCAAGGACATCGGCAAGGGTACCGGGCTGGGCCTTTCGACGGTGTTCGGCATCGTCAAGCAGAGTGGCGGACACATCTGGGTTTATAGCGAACCGGGTGGGGGCTCTACCTTCAAGATCTATTTCCCCGCCACCGAGGCTCCTGACAGTGAAGCGCCAGAGCGCATCGAACCGGTCACGTTGCAGGGCACGGAGACCATCTTGCTCGTGGAGGATCAGGACGAAGTGCGGCGGGTTGCTCAGGCGATCTTGCGACGTTACGGCTACCATGTGATCGAGGCGCGTAACGCGGGCGAAGCGCTGCTCACCTGTGAGCGCCACCCTCGCACGATTCACTTGCTGCTCACGGACGTGGTGATGCCCCAGATGAGCGGACGCGAGTTGGCGGAGCGCTTGGCGGCGATGCGGCCCGAGATGAAGGTGCTGTACATGTCTGGTTACACCGAGAACGTGATCGTGCATCACGGTATCCTCGACTCAGGCCTTGCGTACTTGCAAAAGCCGATCTTGCCCGAGCTATTGGCTCGCCGCGTGCGAGAAGTGCTCGATTCGTACAAGCGCGGTCGGGAGTAATACTGTGTCTGCGGATGTCATACCTGAGGAGTGACAATTCCCGCGATGAGAGTAGTCGTCTCAGTTTGGTTCATGCGCATTCGCAAAATGCCTACGGACTGCCGTGCTTCTAGTCCCTTAATATCGAAGGCATGATTGGACCCGCAGCTCTGCTTGCCGCTTGCTCGCTCAATGCCTTCGGCGCCTACGATGTACTGTCGGCGAACGTCACGCACCCACACCCCTCGCTGGAACGTGTGGTGTACCAAGTCGAAGTCGATCACCAGACGCTGAATCGCTTCGCGATCACCCATGTCAGCGAGACGCACGGCGGGCGCGCTGGTCCGGTGCTGTTGCTGAGTCCGTTCTTGCTTCCTGGTCAGTTCTACGAGATCAGCGAAACGGGCGAGTACGCAAAGTCAGCTGCCGGCGAGCTCGCCAAGGCAGGCTACGACGTCTGGCTGGTGGATCAACGCCGCACTCGTTTGCCGGTAGGGTCCTGCGAATCAGGCACTAACTGTAGCGCGATGGCGCACTGGGACTTCGATACGTATTCGCAAGACGCGCTATTTGCTCTGTCGCTACTCAAGATGTTCAATCCGCGTCAAAAGCCCGTCGTCGGCGGGTTCTCGGCCGGCGCCAATGCCGCCCTGGCGACCGTAAACCGGGCGCCGCGCGAGTTCTCGGGCCTATTCTTGTACGAGGGCACCTTCTACACCGAAGACCCGACGATCCGCGCCCACAACGACGGCATCTGCACCACGCTCCAGGGCGCGATTGCGGGCGGCGCACTGTTCGATCCGAGCTCAGCCATTCTTGGTACGGTGCTGCAGCTCGCCCAATCGAATCCCTCCGGGCTCTCGCCGATAGCAGCTTTCCCACCGGGAACCACCAACCAGCAATCCATGTTCTATGTGTTCGGCACGCCGCCGCCGGTTGGCGCACTGTCGCCCACGCCTGGTTTCATCCGAACCAAGGTGGACTTTGCGACTCAACGCTTCGTGTACACCAACGAGCAACGGCTGGAGCTGGTGGGGCCTTTGTTCGACAACTACGGGTCACTCGCGGCGTTGCGCGATCTGTCTTGCGGTCTCGCGGGGCGGGATGACAGTCACTACGACAACGTAGGTGCGTTTCGCGGGGACCTGCTGGTGTTCGTTGAGGGCACGGGCTTTGGCCCCGCGATGTTCGATACCGTTTCCCTCTTCGATCACGCGGACCACGTCAGTATCGAGCACCATCCCGAGTTCGGAGAGGCGGACCCCTATTTCGGCTTCCGCTGGAAGCACACCTTCCTGAAGCCCTTGCAGGATTGGCTCAAACGAACGCTGTAGAACGTCGATTGCCCTAGACGGCCGCGACTTGGGCATTACGATCCAAGTCGTGATGTCAAAGACAGTACTGCTGACGCTATTGCTCCTCGGCGCTTGCCACCACGATCGGGACGCAGCGGGGCCCGCGGAGCGCGCTGGTAGGGGCGTAGATACGGCGGCAGAAAAGACCGGTACCGCGCTCGAGGGGGCAGCGGTCAAGACGGGCCACGCCCTGGACAGTGCGGGGCAAGCGACCGGTCGCGCCTTCGAGCGGGCTGGCAACAAGCTACAGGGGAAGAGCACCGCGCCCTCGGCCTCGGCGTCTGCTGCACCCAAGCCCGCGCCCAAGCCCTAGAATCGAGTCACCCCGAGTCCCGTCGCAGCGGTCGGTGAGGCGATTTTGTCCAAATTTAACGGCTCAACCGGCGCGCGGCGGTGCCGTTAAGTGCTCTGTGGGCGAAATGCGTGACGTGGACGAGCTCTATCTGCGCGGAATGGAACGACTGATTTTGGTCGTTCAAGAATTGTCCCAAGCCCGTAGTTTGGAAGCGATCCAAGTCATCGCGCGGCGAGCTGCGCGTCAATTGACCGGGGCGGATGGCGCGACTTTCGTGCTGCGCGACGGAGACAAGTGCTTCTACGCCGATGAGGACGCGATTGAGCCCTTGTGGAAAGGAATGCGTTTTCCGCTTTCCGCGTGCATCAGCGGCTGGGCGATGTTGAACGCACGCGCTGCGGTGATCGAAGACATTTACGCCGATGCGCGGATTCCCGCCGATGCTTACCGGCCGACCTTCGTGAAAAGTTTGGCGATGGTGCCGATCCGGACATCGGCGCCGATTGGGGCGATTGGCAACTATTGGGCGACCCAGCGCATGCCGACCGAGAGCGAAGTGCGCCTGCTGCAGGCGCTGGCCGACTCTACGTCGATCGCGATCGAAAACGTTCAGACCCAGGCTGCCTTGCTCCGCACCGAATTGCAGCTGCAACATGCGCAGAAGATGGATGCCGTCGGGCGACTCGCGGGCGGCGTCGCGCATGATTTCAACAATGTGCTGTCGGTCATTCTGGGCTACGCGACCATGATCGGCGACGACTTGAAACCCGGTGAGCCGCTGCGTGCCGATATCGATGAAATCAAGATTGCGGGTCAACGCGCTGCACAACTCACGCGGCAGCTCTTGGCCTTCAGCAGACAGCAAGCCTTGGAGCCCAAGGTGCTGGATCTGAATCAGGTGGTGGGGGCCATGGAAAACATGCTGCGGCGCCTGCTGGGCGCCGACATCGACTTGACGCTGCTGCCCGCCACGCAGCTATGGAATGTGCGCGCCGATCCAGGCCAGTTCGAGCAAGTATTGATGAACCTGGCGGTGAACGCGCGTGACGCGATGCCAAAAGGCGGCAGGCTCACCATAGAGCTCAAGAACGTCGAGCTGGACGAAGACTATGCGGCGGCGCACCATGAAGTGACACCCGGCTCGTACGTGATGCTAGCGGTTTCCGACTCGGGCTCGGGCATGGATCGCGCGACCGTAGCCCGAATTTTCGAGCCGTTTTTCACGACCAAAGAGCAGGGAAAAGGCACGGGGCTCGGACTCTCGATCGTGTTCGGCATCGTCAAGCAGAGCGGTGGACACGTTTGGGTTTACAGCGAGCCGAATCAGGGCACGACCTTCAAGCTCTATCTGCCCCGCGCGGAGGGTGTCACCATTTCGAGTGCTGCTGAGGTCACGGCTCTGCGTACCACGCGCGGCAACGAGACCGTGCTCCTGGTCGACGACGACGACCAAGTTCGAGCGGTGGCGCGCGGCATTTTGCGGCGCCAGGGCTACGTCGTCTTGGAGGCGGCCAACGGGGGCGAGGCACTTTTGATCGCCGAGCAGCACCCAGCAAAGATTCAGCTGCTCCTGACCGATGTGGTCCTGCCTCGAATGAGTGGGCGTCAGATCGCGGAGCGGATCACCACCATGCGTCCGGGGATCGACGTCCTGTTCATGTCGGGCTACACCGATGACGCGGTCTTGCAGCACGGTATCCTGGAGTCCGGCGTTGCGTACCTGCAAAAGCCGCTCACGCCGGACTCGATGGCCCGCAAGGTGCGGCAGGTTCTCGACGCGAGCGCGCAAGCCTTCTAGGAGGGGTCTGTCTCGCCGCTCGGTGCGAGCTCCGCGTCGCTGGCGGGGGGAGGCCTGCTTTGGCGTGGATTGTCCAATACCGATCGAAGCTTCGTCAGGAGCAGCAGCGGCATCAGCGGTTTTTGCACGAAAGCAAACTCCGAGCTCAGCACCCCGTGGTAAATGATGGCATCGTCCGTGTAGCCCGACATGAACAAGACTTTCATGCCAGGCCGCAAAGGTGCCAAGCGCTCCCAAAGCTGCCTTCCTCCGATGCGCGGCATGACCACGTCCGTCAGTAGCAAATGGATGGCGCCTTTGTACTGTTCGCAGACCAGCAAGGCGTCACCGCCCGTCGCGGCCTCGATCACGTGATAGCCATGCTTGCGCAGGATCGCGCAGGCCAGCTGACGCACTTGCTCGTCATCCTCGGCCAGGAGCACCGTCTCCACACCCCTCAGGGTGACTGGGATGATGGTCGTCCGGTCCGTGGTTTGTAGATTGGCTGCCGCGCGCGGGAGGAAGATCTTGAAGCTCGTGCCTTCGCCCGACTCACTGTAGACCCAGATGCTGCCGCCGCTCTGTTTGACGATTCCGAACACCGTGGAGAGCCCAAGGCCGGTTCCTTTGCCGCGATCCTTGGTCGTGAAGAAAGGCTCGAAAATCCTGGATTGGGTCGCGCGGTCCATGCCGCGGCCGGTGTCACTGACACTCAACATCACGTAGGGACCCGGCTCGACGCCCAGGTGCTCCGAGGCGTAATTCTGATCGAGCTCGACATCGCCCGACTCGATCGTGAGTTTGCCGCCACGCGGCATGGCGTCGCGCGCGTTCACCACGAGGTTCAGTACGACTTGTTCGATCTGCGTCGGATCGACGAAGACCGTACCGAGCCCACGCCCCGTGAGCAGGGTGAGCTCGATATCCTCGCCGATCAGTCGACCTAGCATCTTGGCCATGCCAGTGATGGCTTCGTTGATATTGACCACCTTGGGCTGGAGCACCTGCTGGCGACTGAACGCGAGCAGCTGCCGCGTCAGATCCGCGGCGCGGTTGCCGGCACGGGCGATCTGCTCCAGATCCGCACGCATGGGGTCCGAGTTGGGTAGGCCATCCAGGAGCAGATCCGAATAGCTGATGATTACGGAGAGCAAGTTGTTGAAATCGTGGGCAACGCTGCCGGCCAAAGTGTCGATGGCTTCCATCTTCTGCGACTGACGTAGCTGTTCCTCGGTTTGGCGCAGCGTCTGTTCGACACGCACGCGGTTGGCCGATTCTTGCTCGGCCATGGCAACCGCTCGTGCCCCGACCTGCTCGGCGTGTCGCTGTTCGGTCAAATCGAGCGCGAAGGCGATGAAGCGAGGTGCGTCGAGCATCGCGCGACGACCAATACCGGAGCGCGCGACCCATCCTTGCGGAAGTATTCCTTTTCACGGGCTCGAATGGCGCCCGTCCCTTTGAACTGCTCGAGCGCGATCGCATCCTGCGCCTTCCATTCCGGGGGCGTGAGATCCCAGAGCTTGATCTGGCCGAGGTCGAAGTCGGCGCGCGTGTAGCCGAGCATGCGCAAGAAGGCGTCGTTCAGCTCGTGAATCCTACCGTTCAGGTCGGCGATGATGATGCCTAAAATGCCCGAGTAAGCCAGATGGCTGAAACGCGTTTCGCTCTCGAGCAGCGCGCGTTCCGTCTCACGCTCGTCGGTTTGATCGCGGAACACCAGCACCACGCCGCGCGACGTTCCTTGTGCATCGCGGATGGGAGCCCCACTGTCGGCGATCGCCCGCGAACTGCCGTCCCGGGCCACGAGCACCGTATGGAGCGGCCGGCCCACCATCGAACCGTCGCTCAAGATGCGCTCGACGGGCGTGGCAATGGGTTCGCGGGTGTCCTCGTCCAAGACCTGGAACACGCTCGCCAAGGGCTTGCCCAAAGCTTCTTGAAGAGGCCAGCGCGTGAGCTCGGTCGCGACCGGATTCATGTTCGTGATCAAGCCACGGATATCCGTGGTAATCACGCCGTCGCCGATGCTCTTCAGGGTGATGGCGAGGTTATCCTCGTTCTCTTGGAGCTTGTGTTCAGCCTGGCGACGCTCGAGATCCGAGGCGTGGAGGGCCATGGCCGTCGATACTACCAAAGTAGACAAGCACACGATGCACGAGGCCACGAACACGGCGGTGCCGAACGCAGTGCCGAACAGTTCCGCGTTTTGCCCCTTCACGCGTAACCAGCCGAGCGAGATCGGGATCAACACGATCGGCGGCAGGACCTTGCGCACGAGCTGCCCGCCGGGGCCCGAACTGCTCACCACGCGCATTAGGCCCTGTGCCGGACGCGCGAACAAAATACCGAAAGCGCACAACTGGAACGCGATCGCGGTGTGCAAGGCCATCGAGCTGTAGGGTCTGATCGCGTACAGGGAGTCGACGCCGTACATGTAGCCGAGTAACGCGGCGAACGCAGACAGACTGACGAGTAGCGCGAGCCACTCGCTCGGTCGGTGTTGCGCTCGCCCCCAATGGGTATCGATGACCAATAAAGCGCCGCCGAGCAGGGTGAAGTGCACGGCGGCGGAAATCGACATGCGTGCGGGCCATCGACCCGGATCGGCACCGCCGTAGAACACGCGGTCGATGCCGAGATCCCAGCCGGATACGTACTCGAGCAAGGTCAAGCTGCCCAAGAGGAGCACGCCGCATGCAAGCCTGCGTCCGGTTCGGTGCCCGGCCTGGACGTCGCCACGTAGCGACCACAGAGCAGCGCCCGTGCACAGAAAGCCGAGCGCCGTGTTCGGCTTCATTGCCGCAAAGCGCGGACTCAGACTTATCAGCACTTGCCAGCGTAAGAGCCAGCCGAAAAGCACCGCACAGCCCAACGCAACCAGCGAAAGCGCAATCGTGCGCGATGCTGTCTCGAGTCGAATGACCCGTTGTTGGTCGCCGCTCAGCGCTGCGCCGGAACCGCCTCCCATGCCAACGAAAACTCTAGCGCAATTGTGCGCTCGTCACGGCGGGCAAGCATACGGCGCTTTCCGCGCATTTCCGCAACAGGGGCGGGGCGGCCCCTAGCGCAACTGGGGCAGCGCTGTCTCTACTAGTGGGGCAAGCGCGTCCGCGACCAGGTGGGAGCCCTCGGCGTTGTAGTGGATTGCGTCTTTGAAGACTTTGCGCCGTTTCCGCTCGATCGCGGCTCGGAACAACGCAGGCACGTCCAGAAATTGCACGCTAGACCCCGTGACGAGGGTGCTCAAGAAACCGTTCAGGGCCCGGCCGCGGCCGCCGCACAGATCCGTGGTGTCCGCGCGGCTGGCTCCGACCAGAATTACCGGGATGGAGCGCGGCTTGGCCATATCTAGCATGGTGTGCACGTTGTGCTCCAGGCCCTTTTCCCAGCGCTCGAGCTTGGCGGCCTTGTCCAGACCTGCTGTCTCTTCGTCGCTGTCTGCCGACGACGGCCGCGGTGTGGGCACGCCCAGGGCGTCGGTCCACCACTTCTTCAGCACCACGACTGCGTTCGAATACAAGAGCTTGCCCGCAACGCCCGAGTGCAAGTTGCGCACGTAGGCGCGGCGCTGATCCTCGCGCACTTCGTTGGTGTCGTGAGTGTGGACGATGAATAGGTCCGGTTCGTATTCGAGCGCTTCTCGAAAGCGGAGCACCTGGCGCGTGGAGCCGAAGCCGGGTACGGACAAATTGATCAGCCGCAGCTTACGGCCAGGGTGGGCGCGCTCGAGTAGTTCGAACGTGCGGCTCGGATAGTTGCCGTCGCTCTTGCTCGCTCGCGGACCTTCCCAAGAGATCGACGCGCCGATAACGATGATGCGTAGCTCGCCGGCCGGCTTCTTGCGCGGGAATTCCTGCGGAATGATGTTCATGTCCTGCGTCGGCGCGCAGCTCATTCGATCGTGCACCGGAAAGCAGGCGCGTGAACCTTCGAAGCCGTACTGGGGGGCAAGGGGGTAGTTGCCGGTATAGGTTTCGAGCGAGACGAAAGGTGGCTTGAAAAAAACACGCGTGGCGAGTTCCAAGCAGGCAAGTAGCGTAATGGCGAACAGCGCCCCCAGCGGCAGGCGGCGCCAGCTAAAACTGGAAGTAGATGAAGGTCTGTCCACCTGGAGCTCCCGCAATCAAAATCGACAACAGTACCGCCGCATACACCAAACCGCGCGCCCAAAACTGACGGCGTTCCAGGAAATGGGGCCACAGCTCTTCTGCCAGCTCGAGCAGCATCAGCAGCGCAGTGGATGCGCACAGCCACTTGGCGGAGGTCGAGGCCTCGCCCCACGCGCCGCCGCGCTCGGCAATGCTCAGTAGCACTTGTTTGACTTCGTTCAGGCTGTGCGCCCGAAATGGCAGCCAGCCGAGCACTACGAGGTGGAACATCAGCGCGCAGCGCAGCACACTCCAAAATCCGCCCCCTACCGCGCCACTCGGCTGAACCCGACTCAAGGCGGGTTTCAGCAGGCGATGCACGACCAAGAGCAGCCCATGGTAGGCGCCCCACAACACGAACGTCCACGATGCGCCGTGCCACAAGCCGCCGAGCAGCATGGTCAAGAAGAGATTGAGCAGAGTGCGCCGCGCGCCGCGCTGGTTCCCGCCGAGCGGGATGTACAAATGGTCGCGCAGCCAGCTCGACAGGCTGATATGCCAGCGCTGCCAGAAATCACTGGGGTTTCGCGCTAAATACGGACGGCGGAAGTTGAGCGCGAAGTCGAAGCCGAGCAGCTTGGCCGTGCCTCTCGCAATGTCCGTATAGCCCGAAAAATCCCCGTAAATCTGAAACGCAAACGCATACAAGGCCAAGATGGCTTCGGCTCGTGTCAGGCTCTCGGTCTTCGAGAACGCCTGATCGACGACCGTCGCCAGATTGTCGGCAATGAATACCTTCTTGTACAGGCCGAACAAGATCAGCGTTGCGCCCGAGTACAGCGCTTCGGGCGGCAGGCTGCGCGCCGCGTTGATCTGGGGCAAAATCCGGCGTGCCCGCTCGATGGGCCCCGCCACCAACTGCGGGAAGAGCGATACGAACGTGGCAAACGAAAGCAAGTTCCGTTCGGCGGGGATCAGCCCACGGTACACGTCGATCGTGTAGCTCATGGTCTGGAACGTGTAGAACGAGATCCCCACCGGCAGCACGATGCCGAGGGCGACCGGATGCGCACCAAACCCAAATTTTTCGAGCAGCGCCGCGCCGCTGTCGACGAAAAAGTTCAGGTATTTGAACAGGCCCAGGATGCCGAGCTGGACGGAGACGCTGAGCGTGATCAGCCACCTCCGACGTCGAGGGTCCGTGCTCGCTTCTAGCCTCAGCGCGACGAAATAGTCGACCAACATCGAGAACCAGAGCAGGCCCAAGAAGCGGTAGTCCCAGCAGGCGTAAAACCACTGGCTTGCCAGAACGAGGAGCACGTTTTGCGCACGCCAGCGCTTGCCCAGAAGCCAGTTGGCGAGGAACACGAGCGAGAAGAAAAGCGCAAAGCGCCCGGTATTGAAGAGCAAGTCAGTCCGCCGATCGCCGTTCTTTCCTCAACGGCCAGCGGACCTTACACTGCGGCCGCCGATCGCCCCAGCGCCTTCGCCGATTCGAAGCGATCTGGCGGGCGAATGTTTCGGGAGACGGTGAAACGGAGAATCGGCGAGGAACCGGCGCAATCGCCTGCGAACGACCTTGCTCTCTCGCTCTGCCCGAGCAAAGACTGCGGAGCTCCTGGGCCGTTTCATTCAAGCACCGCGACGATTCGAAAATGACAGAGTTTCTACAATCCATGCCGACCGCCTACGCCGCTGCCTTCACGAGCAGCGAGGTGGCCGAGCACGCCAGAGTCGTGGCGCGCCGGGGAGCGCATCTGGTCCACGCCGAACTTTGTGCGAGCACCTCCGGCGAACAGGTCTGTGTCGTAGCGGAGGACCGTCCGGGGCTCTTGGCCTTGGTCACGGACGCGCTGCTGGTTCACGGTTTGAGCATCCGCAACGCCAAGGTGTATTGCCGAAAGCGCGCTGACGGTCGGTCGGAAGCCGTCGACTTTTTCCAGCTGCAGCACGCGAAGGGGGAAGACGGCGTCGACGTAGGCGCAGCGGAGCTCGGCGCGTTCCTACAAACGCTGTCCGAGCTCGTCGCTGAAGACGTGCTTGCCTCGTCCCGGCCGAGCGCGGCGCCCCCGTCCCACGTGCCCGCGACGCGTGTCTACTTCGAGCTGGAGGCGCTGCGTCGCGACGAAGCAACCCTACTCGTCGAAGCGCCGGACAGCGAGGGGTTGCTCAACGCGATCACCAACGCTCTCGCCGCCCAAAACGTCCATATCCGCGCCTCCGAGATCCGCACGGAAGGCGGCATCGCCCACGATCGCTTCGACCTCGTCAGCAACGACGCGCAAACGCTCACCGCGGTGCGCTTGTGCGATATTCAACAGGCCGTATTGGCTGCGCTGCCCAAACCCGGGCGCCGCTGAGCGTGCCTCATGCTGCGCTTCATTGCTGGTTTCGAACGACGGATCGACAATGACACGCGCGATTTGATATTTCGCGGCCTATTTTCGTCGATTTTTCTCGGTTTGGGCAGCGAACACCTGCTCGACGATCGCCTGATTCAGCACTTCATGCCGGCTTGGGTCGGCTATCCCATGCTCGCGTCGCGCGTCAGTGGCTTGGTGCTCTTGATCGGGGGCGTATCCATCCTCACCGGTTATCGCATTCAACTCGGGGCTCGGTTGCTCGGGGCATTCGTGTTCGTCGTCACCGTGGCGGTGCACTTGCCGGGGGTGTTCCAGGTGCCACCCGGGATCCCGGCTGATGCGGCTTGGCTGTGGGCGGTGTTCCAGCGCTCGAACCTGGTCAAGAACCTGTGTCTGTTCGGCGTCTGCGTGCACCTCACCACGCACGCCCCCGGTCGCTTCAGTATCGACGCTTGGCGCGCACGCCGTATCTCTGGCGAACGCGCCCCACGCTAGCGTCCCTCCGAAACTTCTTCGATTGTATCCGGGATCAGCCCGTGCGCTTCTTGGTGCACGGCGAGCGCGGCTTCGGCGTTCGGCGCTTCGGACAAGCACATCACGGTTCCGCTCGCTGGATCCAGCCAGTAATTGAGGTATTTGACGTCGTGCTTGGGACCCACGGCTAGGTCCTGCTTGTGCGCGGCGGCCACGTCCGCAGCGGTGACTTTGCCGGCACCCAAGTGATGCACGTCCATGAACAGCTTCTTTCCCGGGGACGGTTTCCAGTCGGGGCTATCTGCCAAGACCTCGCGAATCTTGTTCGGCAGCAAGCCGTGCGCCTCGCGATGCACTGCGACTGCGGCTTCGGCCGAGGGCGCCTCGGCCAAGCAATAGATCTTGCCCTGCTTTTCGTCGACCCAATATGCCTTGTACTCGACTCCGTAGTTGCTCTCGGCAGCCAAGTCTTTCTGGTGCGCCCCGGCGACGTCTTTGGCGGTCACCTTGCCGCGTCCGAGTTCGTGGACGTCCATGAACAGCTTCTTGTTCGTAACCGTGACAGGCTCGTAGGACGCAGCGGTCGCGTTCGGCGCGGCCGTGTCGGCCTGAGTTTTGGCACTTGGCGCGGCTTGCTTCTCGCAGCCCACGGCAATCAACCCCAAGAACCCCGCAATCATGAATGCATCTCGCATGCTGAGCGATACGGCGCGACTCGTGTGGCGTTTCGGCCGAGTCCATCGATTGACCTCGCTCGGAGAGGAGTCGCGTTCATTGCGGAAGCCTGGCCAGGCCGGCGCGAGTGCCGACCCAGAGTGCCCCCGCGAAGCCTTTCACGGCGGTGACATCGCTGCTCGGCAGCGGTCCAAGCCGCGTCGAATGGCTCTCGTGCGCTTGCCCCGGCTCGAACGTGAGCAAGCCGTCGCCCATGCTGGCCGCGTACAGCCCCCCGCCGAATCGTTCGAGGCCGTGGGGATTGATCCATAGCGCTTCTGTGCCGGCGAAAGGCGTGGCACCGCTCGCTTCCAAGCGCGTGACACCCCCTTGGTAAGTGCCGACGTATGTACCGCTCTCGTCAGCCGAGAGCGCGGTCACCCAACGATGAGGCAAGGCGCCGTTCTCGACACTGAAAATTTCGATTCCTGCGCGGTCGATGCGCGCGACGCCCGCGGCCGTGCCAGCCCACAACGTGCCGCCTGCGCCTTCGCTCACTGCGTAGACTATCCGGCTCGGCAGGCCTTGACGTTCGCCCAGCTTGCGCCATTGCCCGTCGCGAAGTCCGAGCAGACCATCCCCCGTCGCGAGCCACAGCGTGCCGTCCGTTGCGCGTGTGAGCCCGTTGACGTGCGTTGCCGCTAACCCCAGTGGGATCTGGCGAACTTCGCCGTCTTTTAGTTGAAATAGGCCGGTCGCGCTGGCCATCCAGAGCACCTCTGGCTCCGCCAAAAGTGCGTTGATGAAACGTGGCGCGCCGTCGATTGGTGTAAGGGTGCCGGTCGCGTCCAGGCTGAATGCTCCGCCATCGAAGCTGCCAACGATCAGCTTGCCCTGAAAGGTGACGAGAGCGGAGATGTGGCCCGAGGGGAGCTCGCCGGCCGAGACGCGGCTCGCCGCGCCAGGTCGCGTGGACGGCGCAAGCGCGCGCAGCTCCGCCACCGTCAGGTCGGGCGCGCGCTCGAAAGCGCCATCGCGATACAGGCTGCGCGTGCCGTCTTGGAATCCGACCAAGAGCCCGTCGCCGCGCGCGGCGATGGCGATCGGTCGTACGCCGGGCAAGCCATTGCACGGTGTGAGCTCGCGACCGTCTATGCGTAAGAACCCGTCGAATAGCTCGACGCGCTGCTGGCCCACTCGCCGCTCGGCTTGGCGTTCACTCTTGCCAAACCAGCAGCGCACGCCAGGCAACAGGCGTTCGCCGGGCAGCGCACGAGCGCTGGCCGCGCTGCTCACGGGAGCGCCTGCGGGTTGCTTCGCATCTGCTGATTTTGCCCGAGAAACGCTGGCTTTACGGCCTGCGCCCGCGATCGCAATCTGGGCCACGCTGCGCGAGCTATTCTGCGCGTAGTCGGTCGCAACCAGAGTCACGCGATGCTGCCCGTCCCCGAGCGCCGAAAGGCTTGCTGTCCACTTGCCTTCGGTCGCGGGCGTCAGGAAGTGAGCCTCGCCCTCGATCTCGACACTCACGCTCTTCACGTCCACGAGGTCCATCCGAATGGCATCGCCGTTGCGATCGAATACGTCTGCCTCCGGGACGGCGGTCAGCTCGAGGCGACCTTCACGCTGCGCGACCTCGAGCTGGTAGTGCGGCGCTTTGCTGTCCACTCGCAGGAACAATCCCCCTCGGCGCTCGGTCTTGCCTTGGCTGGTCGTGAATATTCCCACCTTGTACAAGCCATCGGTCACGCTGCGAGGGACCAAAAATCGACCCAGCCAGAGCCCTTCGGCTTCGTGCCAAGTGCATCTCACTCGTTCGCCCCAGGGCAATACCGCAGTCACCGCGCTCGCGCCGCGCGGCGCGCGAATGCGCAGCTCTGGATCACCGGGTGCGATCCGATCTGGCGAGAGCGCATCGCTGGCGAGCAAGCTGGTGAACGCAGATACCAGCCCAAATTGCTTGGCGAGCTCGATGGCTTGCGCCTGATCTGCAGGGTCATGTGCCGTCTCGAAGCGGGTCTCGAGTGCGGCCAGCTTGGTGCGCGCCCATTCACGCGGCACGCTCACCCGGTCGCTTTCGCGGGCGCTCGGCTGCGCGCTCGCTTCCAAATGCACGGGTTGACCGTGCAATGTCGCCGTCACGCTGGCCTTGAGCATCGCTCCGTTCGATCGCCCGAGGATGTGGATGCGTTCGCCGAGGGCGAGCCGCTCCGGCATCTTGCCATAGCGGTTGTCCTCGCTGATGCCCTCGAGCGTCATCTGCACGTTCTCCAGCACCGGGGCCGCAACGAGCTGCGCCAACGAGCGCGCCAGCTCGCGTCCCGCGTCGCCGCCTGGCAAGAAGCGCAGGGTCGCGTTTGGAAACAGCTGCTCGAGTTGCGGCTGTCGCGAGGGATAGTTGACCAGCGCCACGAAGACCCGCGTGCTTTCGAAATCACTGGGCTTCGAGGCCGGCGCGAGCAGATCGGGCCTGTCGCCCACCGTCGATTGCCCGTCGGTTACTAGCACCAGCACGGGGTTTTTCGACTCCTGAGTGAGCTCGCGCGCGCGGTCGATGGCCGCTTCGACGTTCGAAAATCCCGCGGCGCGCTTTGAGCGGAGTTCGCTCAGCGCCCGAGCTTTGGCCTCCGCGGAAGCTGCGCTGAGCGCGCCCCAGCTGGCGAGCTGGTCGTCGAATTCGACCATCGCCAAGCGATCGCGTGAAGTGAGGTGTTCCAGCGAGCGTTCGACCAAGAGCTTGGCTTGCTCGAGCGCATCCCCGGCCATCGACAGCGACGTGTCGATGACGAACACGAAGTCTCGCGGCGGCTCTTGGCGGGCGAGCTTGTCAGCGTTGAAAGAGAAATCGACCTGTGCAAAACCGGGCTCGGCGTCTTTGCCCGGCGTGGCGCGCAGCGAGAGCTCGAGCGGCTCGGCGCGTTCGGTCCAGCGCACGACCAGATCTTGCCCGAGCGAGCTCGCGGTGCGGTTGAGCAGCACGCGCTCGGTCTTCCCGTCGAGTTCGACGAGGCGTGCGTCTGGGTGGTTCAGGGAAGCTACCGCGGAGAGCTCAGCGTCTCCTTCGATGTCGACTTCGAAGTCGAGCGTCGGCTCGCCTCGGCGCTCGGAGTGCGCGGCGGGAAAGCTGAAGCTGCGTTGCGCACCGAACGACTCCACGCTCTGTACATAGCTCAGCTCCACGCGCCGCGACTCGCCGGGGGCGAGCGGCGACATGGCTACGCGGAACCGGGAATTGCCGCTGCTTTCGCCGAGCGTGGCGCCCTCCCCGCGGGCTTTGGCCTGTTCGAAGCTGGCCTTGGCTTGGGTCTTTTCTTGGGCGCTGGCGCGCACGCGCTTGCCGTTGCTGAAGTAGGCGAGCTCGCTCACCGTGGCGTCGCTCGGGAGAGGGAAGTCGTACGTGAAGTCGATGGGGGCGAGTCCGTCGTTACTGACTACGTCGCTCACGCGGATCACGGCGCTACCCGCGCGCACCACCACCTTTACGTTCGAATACACGAGGCGCGTGGTCGACTCGTTACCGACGACGCGCGCTTCGCTGGCCTCGAGGTTGGGCGGCTCGACGCTGGCGAATGCCGCGCTTTCACGGTTCACGCGCTCCGCCCCGAGCGCGACCGGGTCCTTCACGCGCAACTTTCCCCCGGAGTCGCCCGCGCTGCACGCAGTAAGACCGGCTAGGATCAGCACTAGTGCGCTCAGCTTGCGAGACATCGGCTCGCGAATAGTCGGATTGTTCATGCTGCTCACTTCTTCCCCTCGGCCTCGACCACGAAGAAACGGACGCCGGGAGAGGCGCCCGGCTTCACCTTGGCAACGCGGCGCGCGCCTTTTCGTTCGACGCTCACGAGCTCGAGCCCGGCATCGCTGCCGCCGAGCACCAGCACTTGTTGCTTGGAGAAATCGATCGCCGGTACCGCCGGCTGTTCCGCGGCGGGCAGGGCACTAACATGCGCTTTCCAGAGCGCGCTCCAGACCGCGCCCGTTCGCGCCCAACGCACGTGCGCGCCGAGCAGCCCCGAACGATCACCGAGCGGCTCGACGCCGGAGAGCGGCGCCGTCGCCAACCCAGTCCCGCTGCCGCCAGCGTAGTTCACACCAATCGAGGAAGAATAAGCGCGCGTGGTGTCCGTGAGCGTGCCCGAGAGCCCCAGGCTTTGGCCCGCGAGGCCCGCACGCGCCAGGCTGCGCGCCGACTCATCGAGGCGAAAAAAGCGCCCTTCGGTGTGACGCGCCAAGCCATCGAAGGTCGCCTCCAAGCTGGCGTCGGCACCGCAGGCGATGCTGTGGAGCACGATCCCGCGATTGCGGGCCTCACGCGCGAGCCACGACTCCTCTGGGCTGTCGGCATAGTGCTGCGCGGGCGCGTCGCCCACCAAGTAGATCAAGCGCACCACGTTCTCGTCGCCTTTGCTCTGCTTTGGGGTCCAGGCGAGCTCGACCAGCGCCGCTTTCAGAGCTTCGAGCACGGCCTCCGGAGTATCGCCGCCGCCTGCGGCAACGGTCGCGTCGAGGTATGCCTTCATCTCCTCCAGCTTCGGGGTGAACGGCTTGACGCGCGTGACGAACTCGTCACCCTTGTCTCGAAAGGCGACCAACGCGAAGTGCACGTCCGGCTTCGGTTCGCCCTCCGCCAAGCTCTGGGCAATCTGTCCAATCCGTGCGCGCGCTTGTTCGATATACGCTCCCATCGAGCCCGTGGCATCCATCACGAATGCCACTTCGATCCTCGGCGCTGGCGCGGCACGCACCGTCGCCGCGTAAAACCAGGCCATCAGCATCACAGCCACGATCGAAGCAATTCGCTGCATGGGCGGCGTTCTCTGCAGCGGCCGTGCCCAACCCGCGAATTACAGAAATGCGCGGCAAATTTGCGGGCGCACGCTGCCACCGGCTGTTCCCGGCTGGACACGCGCTGTGTGCGCCGAGCCGCTGCCGGAGTTGCTGGCGGATCTCGTTGAGAGAAGTACTAGGAGTCCAGCGCTGGACTGATACACAGGGTGGTGGCGAATTACGTGGGTCGCAGATCGACGCTCTCAGTCACGAAATGACTCTTGCGAAACCACTCCGAACTAGGAAAGACTCGGGTCCGCTCAGGGAGTACATGGGACCGAGCTCCGTCTCGGTGTAGGGGTGGTCCTGCGCCCGACGACTCGACAGAAGGAGGAGTTCTCGAATGAAAAATCTGGCAATGGCTGGGGCGTTGTTGGTTGGTTTGCTGGTCGCAGGCGCGAGCTCCGCGGTGGTCAATCCCCCCGTCAGTATCGCGTATCCAATCTCGGGCAGCTCGAACAACAACTACTTCAAGGTGAGCTTCACGGTCACCTGTCCGGGTGGCATGAACAAGGTCGAATGGGCATTCGACACCACGAACACGGTGGGCCGCGCCACGTTTTACGATAACTTCAACACTCAATTCCTACACAAATTGCCGACTGGCTGGCACACCATCGACGTCGTCTCCAGTTGCGGCCAGGAGCACATGAAGTTCTTCGTCAATTAGTCGCCGTGGGTTGAATGCGCGAGCGCGCGAGACCCGGCCAGGGCAGGGCAGGCTAGTCCTAGTCTGGTGCTCGCGCGGAGCGCTCGATATCATCGCCCACTCGAGGCGTTATCCGCGGCTCGTCATCGGTTTGCCCGCGGGTCTCGGCGCCGCGCTCGTGCTCGATGGTGTTCGGTGTGGCGCGCGCAAAGAGCGCTGATAGAGTGCCCAACGTGTCATGCCCCGCGCTCTCCGGCCTGCTCTTTGTCTGCTCGCCCTCTCCTTCGGCTGCCGCCCCGCTCGCCAAGCAGTTCCCGGTGAGCCGATGACTCGGGTGGCCGCACCGTCTGCTCCCTCAGCGTCCGCAGTGGCCACGGTCTCGCCTGGCCTTCGCTATCCAGATGCCCCGCGCAGTGAACAGCAGGATGAGTATCACGGCGTGGTCGTAGCGGATCCGTACCGTTGGTTGGAGGCGATGGACTCGCCGGAGACTCGGCGCTGGATCGACGCGGAAAATGCGCTGACCGCCGAGCAATTCTCGAAGATCGGCGCACGCGCGGCGCTCGAGCGTCGACTGCGCGAGCTCTGGAACTACGAACGCTGGGGTACGCCCTCGGTGGAAGGCTCGCGTTTGGTCGTTGCCCACAACGATGGCTTACAGAACCAAGCGGTATTGTACACGCTGAACCAAGCCGGCGAGCGTAAGCCGCTGCTCGACCCCAATGGGCTATCCAAAGACGGCACCGTGGCGCTCGGTTCGCTCGCCTTCAGCAACGACGGCAAGCGCATGGCTTACGGCCTGGCTGAAGCAGGCTCGGACTGGCAAGTCTGGCGCGTGCGTGACGTCGCGACCGCGACCGACACCGCGGATGTGCTCCGCTGGGTCAAGTTCAGCGGCGCCAGCTGGAGCCACGACGACCGAGGGTTCTACTATTCCCGCTTCGATGAGCCGAAGTCCGGCGCGGAGCTCACCGGGCAAAATTACGATCAAAAAGTGTTCTACCACCGGCTCGGCGAAGCGCAGTCCGCCGACACGCTGATCTACGCTCGGCCCGATCACAAGGAGTGGGGCTTCGGCGCGAACGTCAGTGAGGATGGGCGCTGGCTGGTTCTCTCGGTGAGCGTCGGTACCGATCCCAAAAACTGCGTCTTCATTCAAGACCTGCACCTGCCCGCGACCACGCGCAAAACCATCGAGCTTTTGCCCGATTTTACCGCCAAGTTCGATTTTCTGGGCAATGACGGCGACACCCTCTGGTTCCTGACCGACGATTCCGCGTCGCGCCGGCGGGTGATCGCCATCGACGTGCGCAAGCCAGAGAAGGGCGCCTGGCGTGAGCTGATCGCCGAAGGGCCGGATACGATCGAATCAGTGAGCGTGGTCGGCGATCGCTTGATCGTGACGAGCTTGGACAACGCGCACACCAAAGTCACGATCCATCGCCTGGATGGCACGCTCGAGCGTGAGCTTGCCCTGCCCGGGATCGGCAGCGCGGGCGGCTTCTCGGGCAAGCGCCGTGACCGCGAAACTTACTTTTGGTACACGGGCTTCTCGGTCCCAACCGAAATTTGGAAGCTCGAAGTTCAGTCCGGAAAGACCAGTCTTTGGCGTCGTCCGCAGGTCGCCTTCGACCCGGCGAACTACGAAACCACGCAAGTTTGGTATCCGAGCGCAGATGGTACCAAGGTTCCGATGTTCATTTGCGCTCGCAGGGGGCAAGCGCGCGACAGCCGAACCCCGACTTATCTGTACGGCTACGGCGGCTTCGAGATCTCCCTCACGCCTAGCTTCAGCGTGCCGAACTTGGTCTGGATGGAGCTCGGCGGGATCCTGGCCGTGCCCAACTTGCGCGGCGGAGGTGAGTTCGGCGCACAGTGGCACGACGCCGGCATCAAGGAGCGCAAGCAAAACGTCTTCGACGACTTCATCGCGGCCGCGGAATACCTGACGAAAGAGGGCTACACGGAAGCGTCGAAGTTGGCGATTGGCGGTCGCAGCAACGGCGGGCTTTTGGTCGGCGCGGCCATCACCCAGCGCCCAGACTTGTTCGGCGCGGCCTTGCCGGGCGTGGGCGTGCTCGACATGCTGCGCTTCAATCAGTTCACGATCGGTTGGGCCTGGGAGTCGGACTACGGCTCTCCGAAAAATGCCGCTGAATTTGCGGCACTCCGCGCCTATTCGCCGTATCACAACACCAAGCCGGGCACGGCCTATCCCGCCACCCTGATCTACACCGCCGATCACGACGACCGCGTAGTTCCGCTGCACAGCTATAAGTTCGCGGCCGCTTTGCAACACGCTCAAGGCGGCCCGGCGCCCATCCTGATCCGTATCGACACCAAAGCCGGACACGGCGCGGGCAAGCCGACGAGCAAGCAGATCGAAGAATGGGCGGATCTGTGGGGCTTCCTCGTTCAGCAGCTGGGCATCGATCCCGCCGCGATTGCGCGCTAGTCGAGCGGGTGCATTCGATCCCCATTGACCGTGCTGTAGAGTCCCTTATCTACTGTCGGTCATGAGTCGTCACGGCTTCTATGACAAGACTACTCGCCCGTGGGTCAACGCTCGGCTGACGAACGCGTCGATCGTGGGGCATACCACCACGACCTCCGCCAAGATCTGGGTGCGCGCTTGGGAAGAAGACAACGCGGGTGAGCCGACCGCCGGGCAAGGCCTGTACTGGCTGATCGTGAGCACTCAGCCGATCCCCGCCGAACTGGGCCAGCCGGAAGTGGTGCTGGCCGAGGGCGGTCGCGTCAGCGTGGTGCTCAGCGCTCCGAGCGGCAATCGCACCGTTCTATCGGCGCTGGTGAGCGCGCAGAGTGTCTCCCTGCAATACGAAACCGACCTGACGGGGACGCTCGCCGTCACGGGGCTTCAACCCGGTACTCGCTACTACTACGCACTCTTCGCGGGCTTCGAGCGCAGCCAACGCTGGGAGCTGGGTGACGAAGAACCGCTATTTTTTCGAACCCGGCCCGCAAACGCCGCTTCGGTCACGTTCGGGGTCTTCAGCTGCCACCAGCCCTTCACCAAGCACGGCGTGCAGAACATCGGCATGTTCGCGGCGCTACGCCAGGAGCTCGACCATCTCGGCGCCGACCACGTACTGGCCATCGGGGATCAGATCTATAGCGACGGCTTCAGCGATGGAGACATCTGGAGCTGGCTGAAAAAGGTGCAAGGCGAGCCTGAACTCGAACTCGCAGATTTGGTGTCCTGGTACCGCGACGTTTACCGCGGATTTTGGGGTTTCAAGAGTCTTCAGGCCCTGTTCGCGCACTACCCCAGCTACATGATGCTGGACGATCACGAGATCGTCGATGGCTGGGGCTCGTCCACGCGTCAGGAAATAGCGCGCACCAAGCTCGGTCTCGGAGCGCTACTTCACCCGACGCGTGCCGAGCAACTGGTCGGCAACATGTTCGATGCCGCGAAGTTCGTGTACGAGGAATACCAGCACGCCCACAACCCGGATACCGCGCCCGGCGTGTACGATTACGGCTTCGAAGCGGGCTTCGTGAAGACGTACGTGCTCGATATGCGTTCTGCGCACGACATCACGCAGCCCGATGGTGAGCGCTTACTCGGCCGCACGCAGTTCGATCGCTTGGCGGCATGGCTCGCGGAGCCGCTTGGCCCATGCAAGGCCGTGTTCATCGTCGCACCCGTGCCGGTCGTGCATTTTCGGCCTGAAATCGTCAATTCCGCGTTGCTCCAGCTGCCCTTGCTGGGCGCCAAGGACGACCTGCGCGATGAGTGGGAGCACGAAACGAACCTGACCGAGCGCAAGAAGCTGCTCGAGTTGGTCTCGCAGTTTTCGGCCCAGCACGCGGTGCCAGTGGTGTTCCTCAGCGGTGACGTGCACATGAGCGCCTCCTTCGAGCTGTGGGACCGAAAGCGCCCAACCGCTCACGTTTATCAATTGACCACCAGTGGCATCACCTACAGCGGCGCCGCGCGGCTTCCCGCAATCCCCAGCCTGGACGCAGGGGTCACGCACAAGAACGCGCCGCTTTCCGGCACCGATGAACGTTGGTTCGTGCACCGCCTGCAAACCGACGCCCACCACAACTTCGCGATCGTGCAATGTAGTCTCGACGCGGCTGCCCAACCCACCATCAGCTGGTCGCTTCACATTCCGGGCACGAACGAACAATCCGTGACGCGGCTGGAGCGGCTCCAGGTCTATCCTTCGACCAAGGCCAGGGGCGTCGCCTAACTCGAGGATTTGGGGCGATCTCGGGTTCCGAAGCCGCACCTCGCAGCCGCACGCAACACCCGCGGGTCGCCGGTTCCGGGGTTCGCGCCGCGCCGCCGAAGGCAGCGTCGGTGTCCGACCGCACGCGTGACCATCAACAAAAAGCAGGCAGCGATGCTAGGCTTTGGCGCGTGAGCCCACGCCATGTTCGATGACGCGCTACCCGCCGATATGGCGGTGGAATCGGGCGATCCGCGCGAGCCGAGTGTACCCTTGTTCCCCGAGGAGCTCGCGCTCGTGGCATCTGCGGTCGAAAAGCGCCAGCTCGAATTTGGCCGGGGTCGACAATGTGCTCGTGCGGCCTTGCGTCGCTTGGGCTTTGCAGACCGGCCGTTGTTGAGTGGCGATCAGCGCGAGCCGCTTTGGCCGGTCGGAGTGGTGGGCAGCATCACGCATACCCAAGGGCTGTGTGTCGCCGCGGTAGGTCAACAACGTGACTATGCTGGCGTCGGCATCGACGTCGAACCTTCGGCACCTTTGCCGCGCGCCGTTGCCGATCGGGTCGCCAGCGAAGCTGAAATGAGCGCGCTCGACTCGATGCCGCCGCTGCTCGCCGCGCGCTTGATTTTTTCAGCCAAAGAGGCGTTCTATAAATGCCAGTTCTACCGCACTCGCCAGTTTCTCGGCTTCTTCGACGTGTCGCTAGAGCTCGAAGCAGAGGGTGAGTTTGCGGTGCACCTGCTGGTCGACGCCGGGCCGCTGCTTCGCGGTGACCGCTTTCGAGGGCGCTGGCGTCAGCGTAATGGCTTCCTATTCAGCGCCATCGTCATGCCCAGCGAACACCGCCGCTGACTACGAAAAGCACGAAGAGTTGCTGCGCATGACGATCCTGGATCTGCGCAGCGAAGGCGACCGCGCAGGCGCGGATATTCGAGCCATTCTTTACGACCAAAGAGGTCGGCAAGGGCGCAGGGCTTGGCCTTGCCACGGTGTTCGGCATCGCCCAACAGTCGGGCGGGAGCGTCTGGGTTCACAGTGAGCCGGGCAAGGGGACCACGTTCAAAGTCTATTTCCCCGCGGTTGCCGTGGCTGCCGACAGCATCGAACCCGAGTTGGCTTCCGCCTCCCAGCGCGGCACGGAGACCATCTTGTTGGTCGAGGATCAGGAGCAGCTGCGCGCGGTGGCGCATGCCATCCTGAAGCTTAGCGGATATCGCGTGCTGGTCGCGCCTCACGCTGCAGAAGCCACGCAAGTTTGTGAAGCGTATCCCGAGCCCATTCACCTACTCTTGACCGACGGGGCCATGCCGCACACGAGCGGTGTCGAACTGGCGAAAACGCGCGCAGTTGAGACGGCCGACTTTGAAGGTCCTTTACATGTCCGGCTACACCGACGACAGCGCGGTCCGCCACGGCATCCTGGAGAGCGAGATGGCATTTCTGCAAAAGCCATTCACACCCAAGACCTTGACGCGCAAGGTGCGTGAAGTATTGAACGCGCCGGCGCCGGTCAGGGATCAAAGCTCCAGTGAGCCGGTACGGCACGAAGAACGCGGTTGAGGAAGGCCATGCCTTGACGTATGATGGCGTAGATGTCGCGCAGCGAGCACAAGCGTCGCACGACGCCGAGAGTCCCCTCTTGGCGAAAGCGTGCCTTGTTCGTGCTGCGCATCGTGCTGTTTGCGCTGGGGTTTCAGGTCTCGGGCATCGCCGGCGCGGCTGTCGTCGTGGCAGAGTCGTATTGCGGTGATGAGGCTGAGTGCGAGCTCGAGAAGCAGGGCAAAGAATGCCCGCCGCGCTGCCCTCAGTGCCACTGCTCGCATTTGAGCGGGCTGGCGCCAGCGAGCGAGCTGGTGCTCGTGAACGCGGCTGCAGCGAGCGCTCGGCTGGGCTTGGTCGAGCCTGAGTCGACGTCGCTGCCGTTGCCAATCCGATCCAATCCGTATCGCCCGCCCCGTCACGCGTGAAGTCATGCTTGTCGTTGGATCGCCGCAAGGCGTCTGACTCCAGCGCTTAGCGTTCAGCGCTAACGCCGTGTTCACCCGGTGGTCCGTTCTGCGTCCCGGTCGTGACTTTTGCTCATTCGTGCTCGGTTGGTGCGCGCCTGCGCGCCGATCTCGAGCTCCGTCATACCCAAGCTCCAGATGCGCTGACCAAGCGCATCCCCCTGGAGGGCTTCATGCATTCACTTCATCGCTACTTGGTTGCGTGCGCGATCGCGGCGTGCGCCGGCCTCACCTCTGTGGCCTCGTCCGCGTGCAGCGCCGTCACCCGCGCGAACCTCATTGCTTGCGCCTTGGCTCAGAATCTCGAAGTACACAGCGCTCGAGAAGCGCTCAGCGCAACCGAGGGACGAAGGCAGGCGGCCGCCACGGTTCTGCCCGCCAATCCCACGCTCTCCTTCAGTGCCGGCGCTCCGATTGGCTACGCGCTCAATTCCAGCTCCCTCACTTGGAGTATGGGAGTCGCGCAGGAAGTGGAAATCGGCGGGCAACGCGGCCGCCGCCGCGACCTGGCCGACGCAGAGCGCACCGCTCAGTCACGTCGCGGGGTGGTCACCACCAGAGAAGTCGCGCTGGAGGCGCTGCGGGCGTACTTCGAGGCCCTGGCCGCCCGTGAGCAAGCGGTGCTCGCTCGTCGGCTCGGGGCGGTCGGTGAGGCCCTCGGCACCTACGCGCGCTCTCGTTCGCTCGTCGGCTTGCTCTCGCCCGTCGAATCGGGCGTTGCGCGAGCGGAGGCGGTTCGGTTGGCGCAGCTCGGAGTCGACGCCGAGCTGCACTCGCAAGAGGCGCTGGCCGCGCTCACCTCGGCACTCGGCCAAGATCCGACGCAGGCGATGGTCGAGGTCGAAGGTCAACTCGAGCCCCTCCTAGTTGCCGATTGGCCCGTCGAGCGCCTGCTCCGTGGCGCGCTAGCCGAACGCGCCGAAGTTCAGGTTGCAACTGCCGAACACGACGTCGCCACACGGCGCGCCGCGTTATTGAGAGCGTCCCGTCTGCCAAATCCGACCTTATCCGCCTTTTATCGGAAGGATTGGTTCGAGGAGCGCACGGCTGGCATCGGCTTGTCTTTCCCGCTCCCGCTGCCTTCGCCGGTCGGGCGCACCTTTGCTGGCGAGATCAGCGAGGCGGATGCGCTGGCCCGTCGAGCGCAGCTGGATGCTCAAAGGCTGCGTCGTGACGTGCGGCTCGCGGTCGTCAACGCAAAGCTCACTTTCGAGTCCCGCAAGCGGGAGCTCGAGCTGTTTACCCCGGACTCCATCACGCAGGCCGAAGACGGAATCGACGCGATCGGCGAGGCGCTGCGCGGGCAAAAGATCGCAATCCGGGACGCTTTGCTGTCCGAGCAAGCGCTCGTCCAACTCTTGCTCGAGCACATCCAGGCACGGCGAAGAGTCTGCCTCGCGTCAGTCGAATTGGCGCATGCCGCAGGCTTTGCCTTGGAACGGGGCGTGCAATGAAATCTGCGGTGGCCCTCTGTTTCGCGCTGCTCGGCTTGCTGGGCTGCGATAAGTCCGAGTCGCACCCAGCGCGCAGCTCTGTCGCGTCTGGCGCCGCATCTGCCACCGCCTCGCCGCCTCACGTCGACGAAGAGGCACACGAAGCCCTGCCCAAGCGCCTCACCTTGTCACTCGATGTGATCAGGGACGCGAAGATACGCACCGAACCCGCGCTGCAGCAGGCGCTGGCCGAGACCCTTTCGCTACCTGGCGAGTTGGTCGCGGATCCGGACAAGCAGGCCTCGGTTGCAAGTCCAATTGCGGGTCGTCTGGAGCGCGTCAGCTTTCGCGAAGGCAGCCGAGTGAAGCAGGGCGACGCCCTCGCCCGCTTGCGCGTGCCGGATATCGCGCGCGCCAAGGCAGACCAAAGCGCCTCGCAAGCAAAGGCCTTGGCGGCCCGCGGGAATTCGGAGCGGCTGGACGAGCTGTCTGCGAAAGGGCTCGCCTCCGAGCAGGAGGTGCTGAGCGCACGCGCCGACGCAGACGCACTTCAGGCGCAATCACGCGCGGCAGCAGAGCTTTTGCGCGCGATCGGCGCCGGCTCGGAGTCGAGTGATTCGCTCCTCACTCTGCGGGCGCCCATTTCGGGCGTGGTGATCACGCGCAACGCCGTAGTGGGTCAACCCGTCAGTGCCGACCAAACTTTGGCCACGATCGCCGATCTGAGAGAAGCCTGGTTCTTGGCGCGAGTCTTCGAAAAGGATCTGCAGCGTTTGAAGCCAGGGACGCGAGCCGAGGTTCGCTTGAACGCCTATCCCGAGCGGCCCTTCGCTGGTACGGTCGAGTACATCGGTCGACAGATTGATCCCATCGCGCGTACTTTGACTGCGCGGATCCGGATTCAGAACGACTCCGATTTATTGAGTGTCGGGCTGTTTGGTATCGCGTTCGTCGAGACCGCGAGTCAGAGCGCAGGCCGCTCGGTCCTCGTCGTGCCCCAGACCGCGGTCGTGAATATTGCCGACAAACCCGTGGTCTTCGTCCGTGAAGCAGACGGCGATTTCCTTTTGCACGAGGTCGTTTTGGGCGGCCACGCCCTGGGCAAAACGCAGATCGTCTCCGGGTTGCGGGTCGGTGAGAGCGTGGTGGTCGATGGCGCATTCACGCTGAAGAGCATCGCCCTGAAGAGCACCTTCGGCGAGGAAGACTGAGATGCTGGCGTTCCTTTCCGCGGTCGTCTCGTGGTCGTTGAAAAATCGCTCGATAGTGATCGTGGCAACGGTCTTGTTTCTCGCCGTCGGTCTTCGCTCCATTTTCAGCCTGCAGGTCGACGCGGTTCCCGATGTGACCAACGTTCAGGTTCAAGTGATCACCGCTGCGCCTGCGCTTTCTCCCGTCGAGGTCGAGCAGTACATCAGCGTCCCCGTAGAGCGCGCAATGGCGGGTATTCCGCGCACCACCGAGGTTCGTTCGCTTTCGAAGTACGGGCTCTCGGTGGTCACCGTGGTGTTCCGAGACGACACCGACATTTACTTCGCGCGGCAGCTCGTCAACGAGCGCATGCGTGAGGCAGAGAGCGCAGTCCTGCCGCAGTACGGCAGGCCGCAAGTGGGGCCCGTCAGCTCTGGCCTGGGAGAAATCTTTCAATTTACCGTCGAAAATGACGCGCTCAGCCTGATGCAACTGGAAGAGGTGCTCGACTGGCAAATCGCGCCCGCGCTGCGCACGGTGCCGGGCATCGTAGAGGTGAATAGCTTCGGCGGTGAGGACAAGCAGTATCAGGTGATGCTCGACCCGCGACGCTTGCAGGCCTCCGGCGTGTCGATCGCTCAAGTCGCGGAGGCTTTGGAGAAATCGAACGCGAACGCGGGCGGCGGCTACCTCAGCTACAACCGGCAGCAATTCGTGATCGGTACTTCGGGCCTGGTGCGTAATCTGGAAGATCTGCAAAATGTCGTGATCGGCGCGACACCACAAGGGATCCCGATCACCATCGCCACCGTCGGGGACGTTCGCTACGGCGCGCGGTTGCGGCGCGGGGCGGCGACGGTCAACGGCCAGAAGGAGAGCGTGATCGGCGTCGCGATGATGCTGCTCGGCGAGAATTCACGTGTCGTGACCGAGCAGGTCAAGGCCAAGCTCGCGCTAATCCAACCGTCATTGCCGCCCGGAACTCGGCTCGAACCGTTCTACGACCGCTCGGTGCTCGTGGACCGGACAATCAAGACCGTAGCCAAGAATCTGCTCGAGGGCGCGTTGTTGGTGAGCGCGGTTCTGTTCCTGCTACTGGGGGACTTGCGCGCCGGCATCGTGGTCGCGGTCACCATTCCGCTCTCGCTGTTGTTCGCGGTGATTGCCATGAATCTGGCCGGTTTGTCCGGAAATTTGATGTCGCTCGGCGCGATCGATTTCGGGCTTCTCGTCGACGGTGCGGTGATCGTCGTCGAAAATTCGATGCGCCGACTTTCGGAGCAGGCGAGGGCGCTCGGGCGCCCGCTCAGCTCCGAGGAACGCGTGCGCGCCGTGGAAGCTGCGACCATCGAGGTGCGCGCGCCGAGCGTGTTCGGTGAAGCGATCATCGCGATCGTGTATCTGCCGGTCCTCGCGCTGACGTCGACCGAGGGCAAGCTGTTTCGCCCGATGGCGACCACGGTCTTGTTGGCTCTGGCAGGCGCCTTCGTGTTCTCTCTGACGCTGGTCCCCGTGCTCACGAGCTACTGGGTGCGACCGAAGACGGCTCACTCCGAAACTTGGCTGGTTCGCAAAGCCTCCGCGCTGTACCAACCCTGGCTCGCGCGCAGTCTCCGCCACCGTTGGTCGACGCTCTCCGCAGCCGTGGTCGTGCTGGCCGTGGGAACTTGCCTGTTCACGCGTGTGGGCGCGGAATTCATTCCCCAGTTGGATGAAGGAGATCTGGTCGTCGAAGCGAGGCGCCTCACTGGTACTTCATTGGATGAATCCATCGCCTCTGGGCTGAGATTGGAGCGCGCGATCAAGAGCGTGCCGGAAGTCAGCCACGCCGTGAGCAGAACCGGTGCGCCCGAAATCGCGACCGATCCGATGGGCGTCGAGCAGAGCGACGTGTATGTCGGCCTCAAGCCGCGCTCGGAGTGGCGCAAGGGCATTTCCAAGGAGCAGATCGCGACGCAGATCTCCGAAGCGATGGACGCTCGGGTGCCGGAGATCGCCAGCGCCGTGTCTCAGCCGATTCAGATGCGAACGAACGAACTCGTTGCCGGAATTCGCTCGGACGTGGCGGCGCTGATCTATGGCCCAGATTTGGACGGACTCAGGCAGCTCGGCGAGCGCGCGTCCAAGCTGATCGAGGAGATCCCTGGCGTGGAAGACGTGCGCGTCGAACAGTCGGCAGGTTTGAGCTACATCCGCATCGAGCCAGATCGAGGAAAGCTGGCACGCTACGGGCTCACGATCGCCGACGTCAATCAAGCCGCCGAGACGATCGCGGTCGGTTATCACGCGGGCGACGTACTCGAAGGGGAGCGCCGCTTCGGGATCTTCGTGCGCACCGCGCTCGACTACGCGGGCGACCTCGACCTCTTGCGGGCCATTCCGCTCCACTCGTTGACCGGTCAAATCGTCCCGCTCGGAGACGTCGCGAGCGTCGAGCAGACGACCGGCCCCGCGCAGGTCAGCAGACAGAATCAGTCGCGCCGTATCGCCGTCGAATTCAACGTCCGAGGCCGTGATTTGCTCGCGGTCGTGGCTGAGGCTCGAGCCGCCATCCAGCGCGGCCTCGAGCCGCGCACTGGCTATCGCGTCGAGTGGGGCGGTCAGTTCGAACACTATCAGGAGGCACGGACCCGGCTCGCAATCGTCGTTCCGCTGGCGCTTTCGCTCATCTTGTTTCTACTTTGGTTGGCGTTCGGCTCGGCGCGCGCTGCGCTGATTATCTTCCTCAACGTGCCGTTCGCATTTGCGGGCGGCGCGGCGGCGCTCTGGGCTCGCGCGATCCCGTTCTCCATCTCCGCGGGGATTGGCTTCATCGCGCTGTTCGGGGTAGCCGTTTTGAACGGCTTGGTTCTGATTTCCTGCGTGCGGCAGCTAGAAGCAACCGGCCTGTCGCTCTTCGATGCCGTTGCGGGAGCGGCAGAGCAACGCTTGCGACCGGTGCTGACGACCGCGCTGGTCGCGGCCCTCGGGTTCCTGCCCATGGCGTTCTCGACCCAGCCGGGCTCCGAGGTCCAACGCCCGCTGGCGACCGTAGTCATCGGCGGGTTGATCAGTGCCACGCTGCTCACGCTCTTCGTACTGCCCGTCGTGTACGCTTGGCTCGGCCGCTCACGGCGCTCCGTCTAGGTTTGGAGCTCATTCACGACGTGCAATTGAACATCCATTGCACGCCGAAGCGGTCCGTCAATTTCCCGTAATAGTCGCCCCAGGGCTGAACGGCGAGGGCAGTGGTGATTCGACCCCCCGCCGCCAGGCGCTCGAACAGCTGCGCTGTCTGCGTGCGATCCGTCAGCTCGAACATCATCGCCGAGCCGCGCATTGGCTCGGCATCATCGTTGTCGGATGCAAAAAAATTCACCCCGGGGCCGCTGAACAACGAGTGCATCACCTTGCCCTGCATCGGGCCCGCGCCATGACGCACGAGCAGCGCAACCGAACCGAGCCCGCATTCGCCATAGAAAGCGAGCGCCGCTTCGCAACCATCACGGAAGAAGAGGTAGTTGGAGAGTTTCATTGCGGTGGACCAACCTAGCACTCGGCGCTGTGCACGGCTGCCAAGCTAGGCTCAATGAAATGCCAAGGTCGTCTTCTCGGCTGGGAGCGTAGCGACCAGCGGTTGCCCTTTTTGGAGGGCGTGGACGTCGATATGCACGGCCTCGGCATCCTGCCGCAGGAGCAAGTAGTTGAACGGGCGCGGCCAAGCGAGTTTCGACAAATCTTGGGGGGCCCCGGAACGGCGCCAATGAGGGCGAGGCCCTCCGCCCCCCGCCGAAACGATGAACACCTTGGCCGGCCGCGGATCCGCCGCATCGCGCCGGTATTCGTAGCGCTCGAAGCCGTGTGCATGCGCGGATATCAGCGCTAAGCCGCGCTTGCTGTCGTACAGCTCTTTGGCAAAATCACGCGCGTCCGCTTGGTCGCCGGCTACGAGCGGGCTCTGGGTGTAGGGCGATTGGTGTACGAACAACAGCGCTCCATACTGCTCGTTCGCTGGTGCTTGGTCGACCTGCCGCAGCTGACCGCGCAGCCAAGTGAGCTGCGCTTGCCATTCTGCTTCACAAGCGTGCGCGCCCAGGCCCGGGGAGGCGCACAGCTCACGGCGATTGCCGTCGAGCACGAGCATCTTCACGTGATGCCAATCGAAGCCATAGTGCGTGTGCTCGAAGAAGTCCGGGAAGCGTCGACTCAATTGGCGCGTCACTTGCTCGCGGCGGCCCATGTAGTCGTGGTTGCCCATTACCGGGAAAAACCAGCGCGCCGCTGCTCCGCCGGCGCGCTCTCGGCGCAGCGGCGCCAGCAGCTGATCGAAGTAGTTCCAATTGTCATCCCCTGCGGAAAAAACCATATCCCCCAACAACACCAGCGCGCGGAACCGTTGTTTGGCCAGATCTTCGAACAAAAGCTGCTGTTCGGTGAGGTTGCTTTCGGCGAACACCAGGCGTCCCCAAAAGGAGGTCCGCTGCACGTCTCCGACCACCGCCAACTGGTCGTCGCGCTGCAACTGAGCGGTGCGCGGATAGGGGTCAGCGCGCACTGCTCCGGGGACACTGGCAGCTGCGTTTTGTGCGCTGCATGGGCAAGCGCTCGTCGCCACGGCGAGGCAAACCAAGAACGCTCGCTGCGCCAACATCCACATGCACCAGGGGATAGTACGGACTGTGTCCCGAGGCCAGCGCGCCGGAATTATCGACTATGAGAGATCGCGACCAGCACCTCGAGCAGTGCATTGTCCGGATTTCGTACCGGGCCCGGCGAGCGCCAAGCGATGTAGCCATCGGGGCGGACGAGTGACACGCCACTTGGTCCGATGCCGAACGCTCGTTGTACGGCGGCGCGATCGAGGGCGCTGGCGAAGCGCGGACGGGCGAGCTCGATGCCCAATTCGAGCCCGGTCCGAGCGGCTGCATCGCTCCAGCTTGCGTCCGGCGTGATCAGCACCCAGCCGCGCCCGAAGAGGTCGAGCGAGGAGACCGGCGCGCCGTCTCCAGCCAGCCACAGGTGCGGAGCGCGGGTGCCGGGTTGCCCTGCCCATTCGTCCGGGCGTGCAGCCGCGGGCAGCTCTGCTCCCGCGCCAAGCACGGCGGACGAGCGGTAGAGCTGCCCAAACTCCATCGCATCGTCGTCCAGGATAGGCACGCCTCGCGCGACGTCGGGCGCATGCGCCGCATAGTCGGCTCGGGCAAATGTCTGTTCCAGCCGACTCCAGGCCACGGGGTGGCGTTCTGCATCGTATGTATCCAAGAGCTTCGCCGTCGACCTGCCGGATAGGACCGAAGCCAGCTTCCACGCCAAATTGTGTGCGTCGTGGATGCCAGTGTTCGCGCCGAAGCCACCGCGGGTGGGGGGCAGGGTGTGGGCGGCATCGCCCGCGAGGAAGACGCGCCCGGCCGCGAAACGGTCGGTGATCAGCGCACTCAACTCCCAGCGCCCAGTCGTGAGGATCTCGACTGGCAGGTCGCTGCGTCCGAGTGCCTGGTGGATCGCGGATAGCAATGTTGCTTCGTCGCGCTCTAAGTCGTCCATGAACATGAGGACCCACCGACCGTCGCCATAAGTCGTCAAAAAGGCTTTGAGATCGCGCTGTTCGATCTCGAATTGCGAGATCCCCTGGGCCAAGTATTGCTCGAGCGGTGCGCGGAAGAGCACGCTGCGCATCGTCTGCAAGTGACCGGGCCCAGTCCGCCCGATCTCGAGCGCTTGGCGCACCGCACTCTTGCTGCCATCTGCTGCGATCACGTACGCCGCTCGGATGGCGTACTCGCGGCCGCTCGCCTTCTCTCGCACCCAGGCCGTGACTCCGGCCTGATCTTGCTCGAAGCGCAGCAGCTCGGTGCCGAGACGCAGCTCGGCTCCGAGAGCCGTCGCGCGCGCGCGCAGGATTGGCTCGAGCCGATCCTGCGCGATTGCCGCTCCGGTGTGCGGCGAGAACTCCTTGGGCTCCGAATCAGTCCCGGGAACGGGCTGCTTCGGGGTCCAATCGGTTGCGTCGAACCATTTTCCGGCCAAGCTCTCGACCTTGCAGCGGCGTAGGCGGTAGCCTCGGGGCGCTTCGGGGATCTGCTCTGCGATGCCCGCGCTCCGAAAGAGCTCCATCGTGCGCGCGGTGTAGCCGATGGCCCGCGGATGGCGGTGGCTACCCGAATGCGCCTCGACCAGCACCGTGGGCACCCCCTGCTGGGCGAGAAACATGGCGGCAGATAGGCCGACCAGGCTGCCCCCGACTACCAGCACCGAGGTCAACTGCTGCTCGTTCCGAGCCGATACACCGTCCATGTCAATACGGTGTATCGGTCAATGCACCTTGTCAAGGCGCGCGCGCCGGTGGACAACTCGGGTCATGCCTCCGCGTCACAAATCGCCTCCGCCCGCGCCTGCCGCCCCGCTCGTCTGGGAGCGCACGGAGCCTGCGCGTCGTCCTGCGCCCGGGCCATTGAGCCGCGAACGCATCGTGCGTGCGGCCATCACTATTGCCGACAAAGAGGGGCTCGCCGACGTCTCCTTGCGCAAGGTGGCAGCGAAACTGCACGTTGGGCCAATGCGGCTGTACACGTACACGTCGACGAAAGAGGGGCTGCTCGAGCTGATGGTCGACTCGATCTACGGCGAGGTGGCCGGCCAGGGACTCGAGTTCGGCGATTGGCGTAAGACGCTGCGCACGATTGCCGAGCGTATTTGGCAAGCCTCGAAAAAGCACCCGTGGTTCGTCGACTTATTGGGTCGACGGCCGCACCTCGGACCCAATGCCCTCGACCACTACGAGCAATCGCTGGCGGCGTTGAGCCGCGAGCAAGGGTTCGAGAGCATCGATGATGCGTTGCAAGCCTACGGCACATTGAATGCGTACGTCGTGGGCGCCATGAAGACCGAGGCGACCAGTCTGCGCGTGGAGCACGAAAGTGGCTTGAATGAGCGCGATTTCCAGGCGGCAAGCTGGCCCTACCTACAACGGGTGATTGCTAGCGGTCGCTTCCCAATGCTGGAAAAAGTGGTCCGCGATGCGACGCACCCCCCCTCCGACGTGACCTTCGAACGCGGGCTCGACTGCGTGATCGAGGGCATTGCTGCCGGTCTGGTCGCGACGCGCGCAGGCACTCGAAGGCGGCGCGAGGGCGCGTAGATTGGCATTCTGCCGACAAACCTTGGTATAATACCCATTGATCGGCATGCTGCCGACCAGCAAGGTTTGAGGATCGTGGGACAGAACCCTCTCAGGCAGGATCCGCTCGGCGTGCCTCCGTCGTCTCGGCCGGCGCGTTCGCTCGATCCGCGCCTACTCCAGGCACTATCGAGCTCGTTCTCGAATCATGCTGGCTCGGATCAGCTGATTGACGCGGATGATCTGCAACGCGCGTTGCGCTTTCGCAGCGAATTTTTGGCCCAACGCATGCTCGCGATTTTGGACCGCGATGGCGACGGTCGGGTCAGTCGAGAAGAATTCATGGCGGCCGTGCGCAGGCTCGTCTTTGGTAGCGCGCGGGACAAGCTACGCCTGGCATTTCAGATCCACGATCTCGACGGCAATGGTCGGATCGAGCCCGAAGAAATTCGGCGCATGATTGCCATGAACCTCGACGAAGAGGCCGGCTCGGCGGCGTCGGGTGTGCATTCGACACGGCGGCGCGCGGGGCGGGTTCACGAGCTGTCCAGACTGCTGTTGTCCACGGCCGACGACGACGGCAACCAGAGCCTCTGTTTCGAAGAGTTCGAACGGGTGGCATCCGCCGATCCAAAGCTGTTCGAGTTGATCGCGAAGAGCGAAGCTTGTTGGCTCTTACCGGAAGTCGACCACCTGAGCACGCACAAGCCGCGCGCCAATTGGCGCTTGCGGCTACGGCGCCTCGCGGAAAATCGCAGCTCTTTGGTGGTGTTCTTCGTGCTGCTGGGGCTCGCCAACGTGGCGCTCTTCGTGAGCAATGCCCTGCGCTACCAAGGGCAGGGCGCATGGTTCATGCTGGCGCACGGCGCGGGTGGCTGCCTCAATCTGGATGGGGCGTTGGTCTTGGTGCCCGTGATGCGTCGCATCCTGCACCGGGCGCGGCTGACGACGGTCGGTCGGCTTTTGCCACTCGACGACGCGTTGCTCATTCATCGTGTGCTGGGGGTGGGGCTGTTCGTGCTCGGCCTGATCCACTCGGCCGCGCATTTCGCGAACTACTCCCTGCACGATGGCATTTGGCGCTCCGTCACGGGAACGCCAGCGGGGCGAACGGGCTTGTCCCTCCTGCTCGTGTCCGGCGTAATGTGGGGTTTTTCGCTGCGCCGGATCCGTAAGAATGGTCGCTTCGAGCTCTTCTACTACACGCATTTCGCGTACATTGCCTGGTTCGCGCTGGCCTTGATGCATGGTCCGCGTTTCTACGAGTTCGCGCTGGTGCCGCTGGTCGCCTTCGTATTCGAGTGGCTGTTGCGCCACCGTCGGCGGGTGCACGTGAGCCGCATACTCGGCCTATCCGGGCTGAGCTCGGGCGTCACTCGGCTCGAGCTCGAGTGCCCGCCTGACTTCAACGCGCGCCCGGGCGACTACGCCTTCTTACGCATCCCCCATTTGGCGCGCTTCGAGTGGCACCCATTCACGATCAGTAGCGCACCCGGCGCTGAGCGCTTGTGCTTCCACGTGCGCTCCGAGGGCGATTGGACGAAGTCCCTGCGGCAGATGGCGGACGATCGCGATGCCTTGGAGGAGGTCGTCGTCAACATCGATGGGCCGTTCGGCACGCCTAGCCGCAGCATTTTTGGCGCGCGTCACGCCGTTTTGGTGGGCGCGGGGATCGGCGTCACGCCCTTTGCCAGCGTGCTCGAGAGCATGGTCGCGCGCGCGTACGCTGGCGAAAATCAGCTCGAAAAACTGTATTTCTTCTGGCTCAACCGCGACTCGCGCTCGTTCGAATGGTTTGCAGAGCTGCTGCTCAAGGTCGAGCAGACAGACCATCGCCAGCTGGTAGACATCCAGATCTGCATGACCGGGGGGCGCGGTAACGTCGCCGCGCTGGCGCTGAATCTCGCGCGCAACCTGTCACACGAGATCGGAAAGCCCGATTGGGTGACTGGCCTTCGCACGCAAACTCGAGTCGGCGCGCCTGACTTCGACAGCGAGCTCGCGTCGATTGCGAAGCGTCACGCGCCAGAACCGGTGGACGTTTTCTTCTGTGGTCCACCGGGCTTGGGTCGCAAGCTCTCCGCTAGCTGTCGGCGCCTGGCACTGCGCTTCCACCAAGAGGTTTTTTAGGCGCCCGCCATTGGCGGGCCCTAAGCCAGGGCGAGGCCTCGAATGTTCACGGCGAGTTCGTGCTCGAGGGGGGCATTCAGCAGCAAGGGCGCCATTTGCGCACTCGAGAGCGTGTTCCAGAACAACACGTGCCGCTCTTCTCCGAGCGCGACGCGGTGCAGTGCGGCGGCGAAAGCCTTGGCGGTATAGGTGTCGTCGACGCAGAGGCCGCTTTTGGCCGCTTCGCGCGCGGCGTGCTCGCTTTCGCGGGTCGGTCGACCATAGCCCGCTCCCAAATAACGCCGTTCGATTTCGAGCCGCGCCGAGACCGCTTCTCGCTGTGAGCGTTCGACCAGTTCCTCGGCCAGCGAGTGCGCTCGGTGGGCGAAGACCTTGATCGGTTCGGCGATGGCAACGGCCAGCACGCGAGTCCGAAGGCCGGCGCGGGTGAGGCCCGCGGCTAGCCCCGCGGCTGTACCTCCCGAGCCCAACGGCAAGACAATCAAGTCGGGTTCGGGAAGCACGCCTGCCTGCACCTGTTCGGCAAGCTCCAGCGCAGCCGCCACCAAGCCCCGCGTTCCAAGCAAGTTCGAACCCCCGGCAGGGATCAGGTATGCGCCTTCTGCCGCCCTGTCGGCCAGCCGTTGCGCCGCTTCGGCGTATGAGCCCGCCGGCACCAGCCGCACTCCCTGGCCGATGCTGGCGCGTACGGTTTCGAGCACGTGGGCCGATTGCGGTTGTCGCAGGACGACTCCTTCCACCGCGAACCCCGCGAGCTTGCCGAACACCCCGGTTGCCAGCAGGTGATGGCTACCGACCGCGCCCATCGTCACAATCTTCGTTGCGCCGCGATTTTTCGCGTCTTCCAGCAACGCCCCGAGTTTTCGCACCTTGCTGCCGCCATAGGTGCGATTCGTCAAATCGTCGCGTTTGAGCCATAGCGTCGCCTTCGCAGTCGAGAGCTGCTCGAGGCAAACAACGGGGGTAGGGTATGTCCCGAATTCGAACACTCGCCGAAGCTAGCAGATTGCCGGCTCACGAACGCCAGAGCCCAAGTGAGGCGCTGTGACGCTTTGCCTGTGACAGTCGGCCGCGATCGTGGCTGTGCTGCGGAACAATCGGACTGAGGCGGGTTTGTGGCGGGCGTGGACAATTTGCTTGGATTGCGCGCGTTGCCGGCAAATACTCAATAGTGACTCAGACAGTTCGGAGCGCAGGCGGCAATGGGGTGCGTGGATGGTACGAAGGTAGGCGCTGGTACACTAGCTGCAGAGGCTCGCCTCAATCCGCGAACTGACTCGCGGCCCCATCCATCGAGGGAGTCTTACCATGAGTGTTCGAATCACGTCCGCCCTGTCCGCGTTTGCTCTGTTGTCTGGTGTCTTGCTCGTACCGAATCTGGCGCTGGCCAAGTCCCTCGATAAGTGCGGCGGCGTGTACCTGAGCGCTGATTCCCACTGTGAATTCAAGCCCGTCCAAGAGTGCGAGACGACCTGCTCGACCACCTCCGTGGAGCAGGTCTGTGCGCAAAAGACCTATGAAATGTGCGGCCAGAGCTGCACGGTCTCGGATACCAAGAGCTGTAAGGAGACGCACAGCGAGTCCTGCTCGAAGCAGTGCGAAACCATCAGCACCAAGAGCTCGCGCGAAGTCTGTGTTAGTCAGTGTTCGGACAGCTGTACCTCGAGCGCGGTGTCCAGCAATCATTTCGGCGGTGACCGTGGTAAATGTCAAAGCAGTTGTAACCACGACTGCAACGCCCAATGTGACAGCAGTAGCAGCAGTGACCAAAGCACGGACTGCGAGACCAAGTGCCTTAGCATCGTCGAAAGCGAGTGTACGGAAGAGGTGAATCGAGACTGCGTTCTCAGCTGTCAGACCGACAACTACGAGAGCTGTCAGACCGAAACCGTGAATACTTGCAATACGACTTGCAAGGACAAGGGCGGCGCGCTCTTCTGTGACGGTCAGTACATCGGCGCGAGCAACTTGCAGGATTGCGCGGATCAACTCGCTAGCGAGTTCTCTTTCAATATCAAGGTCGCGGCGCAAGCGGTGTCCGATACGGCGAGCGATTGCGTGGATTCGGCGTCCTCCAAATGCTCTTTCAGCCCGCCCACGCGCGGCGGAGGCGGGGTAGCCGCACTCGGCGCGCTGGCAGTGCTCGGTGTGGTGGTGAGCCGTCGTCGTCGCCGCGGCTGAGCTGCTCTCGGGGCTTGCGTACGGGCGCGCAGAACCCGCGCTCGTAGGCCCACGACGCGCGTCTTCTACTGAGAGGACCGGCGGTTTTCGTCGGCGTTCGCCGATCAGACCAACAGAATACCCATAGCGGTATTCCGAGTTGGCTGGTTACGATTGGTCTCACTACGCTTGCTGGTAGAGACCGCGCCGATGAAGACCGAATCGTCTCGCTACGTGCCGCTGCTCCTGCTGTGCGCGGGCTGCGGCCCCGCAATCTACACGTTTCACGTCGCCCCGAATCGGATCTGCGGTGGCGACCACGTCAAGCTCGATTGGACTGCTTCGAAAGCTGGCACGATCAGCGCACAGCCGCCGCAGGCGACGCCGGGAGAGGTGCCAGCGACCGGCGCCGCTACGGTCACACCGACCTCCAGCGTCCGCTACCACCTCGAAGTTTCGAACTTCTGGGGCTCTGCAGCGCGCGACAACGACGTCGAGCTGCTTGCCGGTCGGTCGTTGCCCATCGGTCAATCGATAGCTGACCCTTCTGCGCGCTGCGTGGACCGCACGCTATCGGTCACGGCACTGGCGCCAACGGATGCGTGGAGCACCCATGCGGTCGTGGGCGGCGTCACTTCGTTGGCCGCAGACAAGCATCGCTACCACGTCGAGCACGAGGGCGTGAAAGTCGATCTCGGGCCGGGGGAGATCTCACAGGCATTCGCAGGCAAGCCAGTTGCTGGCGCGTGGGCCTTGTCACTCACGCTGCTCGACGCGGAAACGTGCGGCACCCCGAGCGTGCCGCGCAACCTCGGCATTCAACTGGTCGCCGCCTGCAGCACGGGAAGCACATGAACCGACAAGAATTGCTGGATCGCGTGGACACGATCGTGATCGTCATGATGGAGAACCGCTCCTTCGATCATCTGCTCGGTACCATGTGTCAGTCACAGTTTGGTGGGCGCACGGACATCGACGGCGTTCGATCACTGCTCGATCCGAATCTCGCCAATCCCGCCAGTGATGGCACGCTGGTCTTCCCGTTCATCATGAGGGATGTCCCACTGACCAACGATTTGCCTCACGAACGCGATTTCGTGAGCGTGCAGTTGGCGCCCTCGAACATCGCAGGCGGACCGACGATGACGGGCTTCGTCAAAGCCTATGAGAAGGCCACGGGCACGACGGGGGTGAAGGACCCACCCCCGATGGGGCTGCTGACCCCGCACGACTTGCCGACGACCAGCTTTTTGGCGCGGGAGTACGCGGTCTGCGACCGCTGGTTCGCTCCTATCCCCGCTTCTACTCAGCCCAACCGGTTGATGGCGATCAGCGGCTACACCCAGCGAGACAACACGATCTCCGGCCTTTTGCCCAATCAAGATACGCTCTTTCAATGGCTCGATGCGCATCAGGTTCGCTGGCGCGTGTATTCGGCAGGCCTGTCCTTCTTCACGCTGATGCCCAGAATGTGGCAGGATTTGCTGTCGGACCGCTTTCGGCGGCTGCCCGCATTGTCCTTCGACTTCGTGCACGAACCTGACGCCACCCGCCCGCAGGTAATTGTCGTCGAGCCGGACTACGACGACACGCCCGTTCATCTCAGCGGTCACGCATGCGACAACCACCCGCCCTTGCCGATGTCTTTCGGTGAAGCCTTCGTGCGGCAAGTGTACGAGGCATTGACCTCGAACCCGGGCCGCTGGCAGCGCACCGTGATGATCGTCACCTACGACGAACACGGAGGCTTTCACGATCACGTACCGCCGCTGCGCGTGCCCTGTCCGCCCCCTCCTGGCGCGAACTATGTGCCGTTCGAAACTACGGGGGTAAGAGTCCCGACCATCGTTGCTTCGCCGCTCGTCCAGCGCGGTGTCGCCAAGCACGCCAACCTCGATCACACGTCGATCCTCGCGCTGCTCGCCGAACGCTTCGGGCAGCCGGGAGAGACCTATTCGCCGGCGGTGGCCGCGCGCACTGACGCCGGCATCGCCTCCGTCTCTGCGGTGTTGGACTCGGGTCCGCCGCGCAGTGATGTGCCACACATCCCCGAGTCCGCGATCTCTGCCGCCGCTTCGTTGAAGACCTGGGCCGAGCCAGTCGGTGCAATGGGCAACTCGTACGCTAGTGCCATCGAGCAGTTCGCACAGGCGCACGGCGTGGATGCTCTCGCCAAATACCCAGAAATCGCGCATTGGCTCTCGCCTTGAGCGCGAGCGTGGTTTGACGGGGGGGCGGAAAAGCCTCAGCATTCCGAAGGGAGACGAGGGATGCTCGGCACTGTTCGAATCGCGCTTGCGTCGTGTTTGTGGCTGCCTGTGGCGTGCGGCGAAACGGCAGGCAGCGAACCCTATCCGGCCAGTGGCGGAGCTCCCGGCATTACCGCAGGTAGCGCCCACAGCAGTGCGGGCTCGACCGCCGCGGGGCCAGCGGGCAGCCCTTCAAGCGAAGTGGGCGGCGGTGCGGGGCGAGCGAACGTGGCGGGCAGCGGTGGCGCGCTTTCCGCAGGCGGTACGGCGGGTTCGGGCGGGGCTCATCCGATCGGCACGCAGGCCATCCTGGATAACTACCGCAGCTTCGAGCCGCAGAGCGCCGCACCGGTGAGCGTCTCTGGCTATTTGTTCGGGCTATGTCGCATGCCCACGCTGCGCGAGACCGAGTTTCTGGACAGCATTCACGGCGATGGCCGCTACCTCCAGGATTGGGCCAATCCGTTGGCCGAGCAAGGGATCGCGACGCGGGGCGTGCCGGCATTTCCCGTTGGTGCGGTGATCGTGAAGGAGAAGTATGCAGGCCCCCAAGCTGCGGAAGCCGATCTGGTAGCAATCGGTCTGATGATCAAGCGTGAGGCCGGCTTCGACTCGGCTCATGGGGATTGGGACTACGCCTACTACGAGCCTGCGCTCGGCGTGGTGCAGACTGCCGAGCAAACGGCCTATTGCTCCAAGTGTCATGCGGGGGCCGCTGCAACCGATTTCGTGTATGTCGATGGCTTGAAGCCATAGCCGCATCGCGCGACGCTGGCTCAGGCGTCGCGGAGCTGTGCTGGTAGCCCGAACAGCGGGAAAAGCTTGGGCGAACCGAAGCGAGTGATGTGCGAAATGAGCCCCTCGCGCATCGTGAGCAGTGTGATTCCGCCCGGTTCGAACGCTGCGTTGGGTGTTCGCAGCCGACGGTAGACGGCGACGGCGGGTCCTCCGTTCGCTGCCAAGGGCAAAAGGCGGCGTTGGCCCGGCTGCGCGGACCACATGGCGGCAAAGAAGTCAGCGATGGCTCGCGGCCCCGTGAACCACTCCGGCTGAGGCGGCATGGAGAACAAAGCGTCGTGCGTGAGCAGTTCCGCAAATGCCTCTGGATCGCCACTCTCCCAGGTGCTGATGAAGCGCTGCAGCAGCGCTGCGTCCGAGCTCGAGAGTTGCGATGGCTCCCTATCGACTTTGCGCGATTCGACGCTTTTTCGCGCGCGTTGCAGCAGAGAATTGACGGATACGAGGCTGGTTTCGAGCAGTGCTGCCGCCTCCTCTGGTTTCCATTCGAGCACATCGACCAAGAGCAGCGCGGCGCGCTGTTTGGGCGACAAGAACTGCAGCGCGCTGATGAACGCGAGGCCGATGCTCTCTCGCTGTGGCACTCGTTCATCAGGTCGTCGGCGGTCATCGTCCGCGATCTCCAGCAGTGCGTCGGGCGCAGGCTCGACCCACAGCCGCTCGTCCGTTGCGGGAGTGAGTTTGACGGCCGCGCTCGATGGCGGCGAAACGAGGTGTGGCAGCGTGCGTCGGCGGCGCGCCTTCAGTAGATGGTCGAGGCAAGCGTTCGTCGCGATCTTGTACAGCCACGGGCGCATCGTGCTCGAACGGACCTCCGCTTTCCGCTGCCAGGCTCGAAGGAGCGTCTCTTGCACGATTTCTTCCGCGTCCTGGAGTGAGCCCAGCATGCGGTAGCAATGCAGCGTGACCGAGCGCCGATGTGGCTCGAAAATGGCTCGAAAGGACTCGTCGCTGGCATCGGCGGTCATGCCTGCAAGATGCCACAGGAATTTTTCGTGCGGTAGGTCGATGATTTTTCGAACTTGGCATCGTCTTAGCTGTGTGAACCGTGAAAACGACGGCCCATTTCGCAGGAGAACCGACATGATGCTCGAAGGTAGGAACGCACTGATTTACGGCGCTGGAGGCGACATTGGGGGCGCTGTGGCGCGCGCATTCGCTCGCGAGGGCGCAAAGCTATTTCTCAGCGGGCGCACGCTCGGTCCAGTCAAAGCGCTGGCGTCCGAAATCGTTGCCCTCGGAGGCGTCGCCGATGCGGCCCAAGTCGATGCTCTCGACGAGCAAGCGGTGGAGCGGTACGTGGGCTTGGTTGCGGAGAAGGCCGGTAGTATCGACATTTCGTTCAGCGCGATTTCGGTCGCCAAAGCGTTGCAAAATAAGGCCCCGATTTTGCAGCTCTCGGCCGCGGATTTCATGCTGCCGGTCACGGCCTATACGCAGTCCAACTTCCTTACCGCGCGCTGTGCAGCACGGCGCATGGTTGCCAAGCGTTCCGGCGTGATTCTCACGATCTCCGGCATTCCAGCGCGGCTTGGGTTCAGCAACGTCGGCGGTACCGCGCCCGCGTACGCCGCGATCGTGTCGCTGACTCGGAGCCTGTCCGCGGAGCTTGCCCCGCACGGGGTAAGGGCGGTGTGTCTGATGCCCCACGCGATTCCCGAGACCACGACGATTCGCGAGAACTTCGCGCTTTATGCCAAGGCCGCCGGCTGCAGCCCTGCAGAATTTCAAGCACGCTTCGAGAACACTTCGCACCTCAGGCGCTTGACCACGCTCGCGGAGCTGGGCAACGCCGCCGTGTTCCTCGCCTCCGACAAAGCCAGCGCCATGACGGGCACGGTCGTGAACTTGAGCGGCGGTGGTGTTGCCGACTGAGCGGCGTGAGCCCTGCAAGAACGTAGGGGATTGGGCGCCGCGTGCAAGCCGTGTAAAGTCTCGGCGATGCAGCTCGTTCACCTCTATCTCAACTTCCCGGGCACGACCAAACAAGCGTTTCAATTCTACGAGACGGTGTTTGGCACCAAGATCGCCATGATCCAGACGTTTGGCGAGACGACGTTCATGCCCAACGTGCCAGAGGCGGCCAAGGACAAGATCATGCACGTCCAACTGCCGATCACCGAAGCCTGTCACCTGATGGGTAGTGACGTGGTCGAAGGCTTTGGCCCGCCCGCGATCTTCGGTAACAACTTCCACGTGTCGCTAGTCGCGAACGACAAGGCCGAAGCTGACCGTGTTTTCGCCGCGCTCAGCGGGGAAGGCGGGTCGGTTGCCATGCCACTCGCCAACGCCCCCTGGGGGCCGTACTTCGGGATGTGCGTCGACCGGTTCGGTATCCACTGGATGGTGAGCCTGCCGACGCCTGTTTGAAGTGGTGCTTGTGCACCGGCCCGTGCGCGAAGCCGTCAGCTTCGCGCGCGGCGACGCCGGACTAGGAACGCTCCGATGGCCACCGCCAAGAGGCTCGCGAGAGGGGCAGGTGCGCTGCGTCCGACCTCACTGATCGAACAGCTGGAATCCTTGCGCGCGAAGCCGGTGCCGCTGTCGTCGCCGCCTGTCGAGCCTGGGCTGCCGCTGCTCGCTGGAGAACCTGCCGCTGCGATCGGGCTTCCGCCGGAAGCGCCCGCGCCGCCGCTGCCAGTCGCGCCCCCTGAAGTGCCGGGACTGCCCGCGACTGCGCTGCTACCTGCGACCGAAGGGCCCGAGCCGCCACTGCCCGCGTCGCCGCTGCCACTCGGTGAGCCGCCCTTGCCGCTGGCCCCAGCGTTGCCCGAGCCACCGCCACTACTCGAGCTACCACCGCTGCTCGAACCTCCGCCGCTGCCGGTGGTGGTGCTGCCACAGGCGCCCGTGGGCTTGTCGAGTCCGAGGAAGCTGATCACATTTGCGTAGAGGGGCGGGCTGACCGTTTCGAGATCGTGTTTCTGGCTAGCTGGTCCCAGATTGGTCTCTAGCCTCACGTTGCCGGAGCTGTCCTTGTACACGGTTCGAGTCCAGCCGTTCGGAGCGCCGGTGCCCGCCGTGCCCGCGCCAAGGTTGCTGAGATTCTGAAACTGCGCTGCCACCGCCGGTAGCCAAGAGTTGAATTTGTATTCATCGCCGCCGCCAACCCACTGCTGCGAGCAGGGATACGTGCCGCTCCATTGGAAGGCGGTGCGTGCGATGTCTCCCCAGTATTTGCCGTCGGTGCTGGGCGGATTCGAACCGCACTTGGTGCATGTAATGTCACCGGCAGGCCACCCCCCTGCCGGGAAACCGGGCATCGCCGAGCCGCCGACGAACACGTCCGGATAAATGGCGAGCAGCGTGTTGGTCATGCACCCGCCGGAGGACATCCCTGCCGCGAAGACTCTCGTCTTGTCGGCGTTCTTGTTCGTCACGACGTAGTCCACCATCTTGACGATCGCTGCCTTGTCCCCGTCGCGGGTGGCGCTCGAATCGAAGCATTGCTTACCTGCGTCCGGTGCGATCAGGTAGAAACCATTTTGGTCAGCGAAGGAGTCGAACCAACCGTGCACGGTGGACGAGTGTCCCGTGCACATGTGAATGACCACTAGGATCGCGGGTGACGCGGCTGGCGTTGTCGGCGTGTACAGGTCGCCCTTCAGGGCGGCACCAAAGGGAGCGCTATTCGTCCAACTTCCCGCTTGTGCTCCGGCAGCCAAGAGCAGCCCAGCGTTCAGCGTCAACAGTGCAGCAAAGTGATGTCGATATCCGGTCATACTGGGGTCTCCGCGCAAAGGGGAAGTAATGCGCCGTGCCGCTAGGCGATGCGAACGCGTCAGCGCGCGCACACAATTTCCTATTCTACGAACTCGTACCAGCTACCGAGTGGCTCAGCAACGTCACGCGCTCGAAGTGTGCGCGGAGGTAGCAGATGCATCACGCGATGACAGCGAGTTAGTATGACGTTTATGAATGCCGAACTCTCGGCTCTGTTCGGTACTCTTTTTAATTGAGAACGCTGCGCGTCATAGACGGTGAACGGCAGGGACGAGGCGCGCGCCGAACACGACGGAGATCGTGGCACGCGCGCCCGTGTGCAATCGTGACGCGCCCACCCACATTGGACGCGTCACGTCGGTCTCACTTCAAGCACATCGTCGCGGCGCCGCCGGTGCCGGCTGAGCCACTAGCGCCGCTCGAGCCACCAGTACCTCCCGAACCGCTGGCGCCTCCCGACGCTCCACCAGAGCCGCTGGTACCGCCCGCGCCACCCGCCCCGCTAGCAGCGCCACCCGCCCCGCTAGCAGCGCCACCTGCCCCGCTAGCAGCGCCACCTGCCCCGCTAGCAGCGCCACCCGCCCCGCCAGCAGCGCCACCCGCCCCGCCAGCAGCGCCTGAGCACGGGAATGCTGCCGCATTGGGGGAAACGAACTGCGCGGCCCAAGCTTTGGATGTGCCGCGATATTCCGCGACCGCGACGGCGTCGAGGGACTCGATGTAGTGACCCATGTTCACGACCCAGTTCCAGCCAGCCACGGCGGGCATGCTGGTCGTGGTGTTGACGGCTGCCGGCAGATTGTCGATCTTTGCGACCTTCAAAGCGTAGACCGTGAGTGCATAGCTGTCTTGCGTCAGGCTGCACATGAACTGCGGGGCGCCGTTGGGGAACGGGTTCGGGCACGGCGTGAAGAAACCGTACGAACCGAGTGTGGACCACTGATGTGCGCCAGGCACTTCGGTCGAAGCGTAGCCACCAGTCATGCCTGCGGGCAGCCCTGTTACGGTGGGCGGGATGTCCCACATCACCCAGTGGTAGCCAAACCGCTCGGTGGCCAGATCATTCGAGAGTGAAATGTCCTTGAAGACGACGGCGAAGCTCAACGTGCCGGCTGGCGCGGTCGACCATGTGAATTGCGGCGAGGCGCCAGTTCCGAAGTCATGACCATCGCAGGTCATGGTTTTCGGGATCTCACCACACGAGGTGAAGTCTGGGCTGCTGACTGTGAACGATGCGTCACCCTTCTTTTGCGACGGAATATCTGCGCATACTTTGTTGGGGGTCACGGGCGGATCGCCGACGCACGCCGCGCCGCCCGTTCCCGCGCTACCGCTGCTGCCCGCTGTGCTACCCCCGGCACCTGCGCTGGAGCTGGTACCGCCCGCGCTAGTGCCACCGCTACCGGGGCCTGTTGGGCTGTCGGACGAGCAACCGACTATGGCCGTCGCCCCGAGCAATGCACCTCCGGCCGCGACGGTAGAGAAGTAAGCAATTCCAAATGCGGTTCTCATGATTGGTGGATCCTCTCGAAAACCAAACTAGCGGCGCCACTTCGTCGCCCTTTGGTTGGCTGACGAACGCTGCTTCAGATCTGGTTTCGGGAAGGCTTCGTTCGACATTGTGACTACGAGAGTCGCCCGATACGGTGTCATGCTCCGCGGATATCAGCCTGGATTTCGCGCACCGATGTCACAGAGCCGTCGAGCGCTGGCGCTTCGAAGCGCGCAGATCTTTTGCGACTGAAGTGATCGACGGCGTTGGCCGCGCAGACAGCGCACCTCCGGAGAACTCGGCGGCCCCGCTCGCTCCCGACCCGCTGATGAACACGCCCCAGCGGTCGCCGGTTGGTGCTCACCGAGCCGTGTTTGATAGGCCGGCCGCGGTACGCGATGAGCTGGGCACACGGCCAAGCGAGCTGCAACTTGAGGCCCTGGATCGGAAAACTTGCGTGATAAATTCGGGCTTTCAGCGCGCCATGAGCCGGCGTTGGCGATTGACCACGAAACAGCGGTCACTCATAGTCGAGGGCTAAGATGACGCGCCGAAACCCAACCGCTTCGCAGTCCAAGGCCATCACACTCGCTGTTTTCATCTTACTTCCGCTCGCACTCAGCGCTTCTGCCTGTGAGCTGATTGCAAGCGTTGATCGCAGCCAAATTGGCGGACAGACGGAGTTCGGCGGCTCTTCGGGCACGGGCGGTGATTCCGCGGCAGCGGGTGGTGAATCCCCGGCAGTGGGCGGTCAATCTCCGGGAACGGGTGGTGATTCACCGGCATCAGGGGGAAGTGCAGAAGCGGGTGACTCCGGAGTTGGTGGCGATTCCGGAGCCAGTGGCGAAACGTCGACCGGTGGGGCGACCGTCAACATGGGCGGCTTCGCCGGCGCTTCCGGACACAGTGGTAGTTCGGGCTCTGCGGGGAGTTCAGGCCTTGGCGGTAGTTCGGGACATGGCGGCAGCTCGGACGTCGGCGGCAGCTCGAACCTGGGCGGCAGCTCGAACCTGGGCGGCAGCTCGGGCGTCGGTGGCAGCTCGAACCTCGGTGGCAGCTCGAACCTGGGCGGCAGCTCGGGCGTCGGCGGCAGCTCGGGCGTCGGCGGCAGCGCGGGCGTCGGCGGCAGCTCGGGCGTCGGCGGCAGCTCGGGCGTCGGCGGCAGCTCGGGCGTCGGCGGCAGCTCGGGCGTCGGCGGCAGCTCGGGCGTCGGTGGCAGCTCGAACCTCGGTGGCAGTCTGGACGTCGGCGGAAGCTCGAACCTCGGCGGAGGCGGATCGGGCGGGATCTCCGGCAAGATCATCTACCTGACGAGCACGCCGAAGAAGGCAAACTTCGGTGGCGTCAGTGGCGCTGACGCAGAGTGTAACGCTAGCCCGCCGATCGCAGGCACTTACAAGGCGCTGCTCGTAGACGGTACGACACGCGTTGCATGCACGAGCGCCCAATGCGTGACGAGCGGAGCTGCCGAAGGCGTGGGCTGGGTTCTGGCCCCCAATACCAAGTACGTTCGCGCGGACGGCACGACGGTGATCGCCACCACTACCGGCGCGGCGATCTTTTCTTTCCCACTCGCCGCGAGCATCGGCACGAACGCATTCAGCTATTGGACAGGCTTGAGCGCCGATTGGACGACCAGCCCCGACTCCTGCTCCGGATGGGCGCAAACGACTGGCTTTTTCGCCACCGAGGGCCTCGCCGATACCACGGACAGCCAGGCCATCGTCGGTGTGAGTGAGAGCTGTGCGACGCTTGCCGGCGCCGTTTTCGCCTGCGTCCAGCAGTAGCCGGAGGCCTGCCACGAAACGGCGCCCAGTGGCCATGGTCTGGTGGAGCCCGCTCCGCTAAGATTCGTAGGTGCGTCAGGTGACAGCGTTCGGGCAAAGCCGTGGGGTGAACGAGTGGTTCGGAGGTTTTCTGACTAGAGCCCTACGCGCGTTCGTTGGTTTCTGCTGGTTCTTTTCGTGGGCGGCAACGGCCAGTGCAGCGCCGCGCGGAACCGCACGATGGGCGCCTACACCGACCTGGGTCGAGGAGATCGCGCCGGACTACGCGACGCCCGTGGATCCGCAAGCGACTCGCGGGGGCACTTACACTCTGTTGGAAGACACGCGAATTCGTCTAAGCGCGACCAGGGTCGAGCGCTACTCGAGACACGTCGATGTGGCAGTGACCCAAGCGGGGGTTGGCGCGCTCGGCGAGGTGCAAATCGAATTCTCTCCGGACTACCAGCAGCTCCGCTTGCATCGCGCCGCGCTGGTGCGCGATGGGCGGGTCATCGATCAAACGAAGCTTGCCTCTCTTCGAATGATCGAGCAAGAGCTGGGCAGCGCGGACCGGGTCTACAGCGGTACGCTGACCGCACTACTGGTGCTCAGCGACGTGAGACCGGGTGACGCCGTCGACGTCTCGTACTCGGTCATTGGTTCGAACCCGATCTTGGGTGGACGATATGCGGGGCACGTGCGCCTGGGCGCGGACTCGACGGCGCGTCGGATCCACGTGCAGGTCGAAAGCGCCGTGAGCCGGCCCGCGCTCCATTGGGCAGTGCGCGGCTCGGCGCCCTCGCCGCAGGACACCGTGATTGACGGTGAGCGCTTCCTGACTTGGGATCTCAGGGACGTCGCGCCTCGCCCCGAGGAGGATCGGATACCGGCTGACTTTACCGCCCCCGCGCGACTCGAGCTGAGTGAGTTCGCCAATTGGCGCGAAGTGGCCATCTGGGCAAACGGGTTGTACCCGCAAGCGCCACACCCAACGCTCACCGCCAAGGCGAGCGAGTTGCGGGCAGCGGCTCCGGATCTGGAAACGGCCGTTTTGCGCGCGATCCGCTTCGTGCAAGACGACGTGCGCTATCTCAGTATCTCTCTCGGGCCGCATTCGGTGAAGCCCCACGACCCGAAAGCGATTTTCGGACAACGCTTTGGGGATTGCAAAGATAAATCTTACTTGCTGGTCGAGTTGTTGCGCGCATTGGGCGTTCAGGCGCACGTGGCGCTCGCGGCCAGCGATCTTCGCGAGCATCTGCGCGAATCCCTGCCTTCGCCGTTCGCTTTCGATCACGTCATCGCGGTCATCGAGCTGAACGGCAAGCAGCACTACGTGGATGCAACTTGGTCCTCCCAGGGAGGAACACTCGACACCATCATGCCCCCGGACCTCGGCGCGGTTTTGGTCATCGCGGCGGAGAGCAGTGAGCTGTCCGAAGTGCCGATGCCGGTGCCCTCTGCCGCAACCGTCTCGTCCGAGTCTCATTTCCAGGTGAGCGCATCCGGAAGTGCAACGCTGAAGGTGACGACCACCTTCCTGAGCGACGATGCCGACCTATTGCGCTCCCGGCTCGCGTCCAAATCGCAGACGGACGTGAGCCGGGAGTATCTCAATTTCTACGAGAAGGCATTTTCGGGTGTTACCCTGGAAAGCGCGCTACAGATTCGAGATCTTCGAGACGAAGACGTCATCACCGTGGTCGAGTCGTATCGAATTCCCGAGTTCTGGCGAAACGGCGAACGCCACCTGCTGCCGGACGTGATTTGGGACTATCTCCTTGCACCCGAGGCGATGCGCCGCGAAACGCCGCTGTACCTCGCGGACCGAGTTTGGATCCGTGAAATCCAGCGGGTCTCGTTGCCTTTCGAGCCGGAACGCGCTCCGAGTGATCGAGTCTTGGTGGACCCTGCCGCGCGTGTGACGCGCGTGGTCGATTACGACGGTCGAACCGTCAGCTCGACGCACGAGTATCGCAGCCTGGCGAGCGTGGTTCCGCTTTCTGGGTTGTCGCAACACTTGCAGTTCTTGACCCAAGCGCGCTCGGAGGTCGGCCTGGATCTCGAAAGGCGCGATGATAACGGCGAGTCACGCCGCGAAGACGCCATTGCCGCATCGAGTGCTCGCCTTCCGAGCGCGGAAGCCAATTGGTGGCCGACCACGCTGCTCGTCACGTTCATCGCGGCGCTGGTGATTGGGTTTTGGCGATTGGCACTGCGCCGATTGCCCGCCCGCGATTCGCGCAGCCGCCATCCGGCAAGGCGGGGCGAGCTGCCTCACAATCCGCAATCGGCGTCTTCGCTGACCGCTGCCCTATCGAGCTTCACGCGCACGGCGTGCGCGTGTGGCGCCGGCTTGTCTGGTGACGAGGTAGAAATCATCGAGCTATCGTTCCAAGAGCGCACGCTGCACGCGGCCCGAGCCGAGTGCTCATCGTGCGGTGCGCTGCGGCGAACCTACTTCGAATTGGAGGAAGAAACCGAGCCCAGTTCGTCGTAGCCTGCGCGCTCAGATGCTTCGAACGACCCTCCCTGCGCCCATCCCGCCGGTAGCTCGCCTGCTGACCGTTTTTACGTTCGCCGTAGTTGCCGCCTGCGGTGCGCCTTCGGCGGCGACATTGTCGATGCCGCTACGAGTCGACTATGATCTGTTGGACACGGTACCAGCCGTGCCGGTCGACTACGAGTCACAGGTCCGGCCCATCCTGGAGGGCCGCTGTGTCGTGTGCCACGGCTGCTACGATGCGCCTTGTCAGCTCAAGCTATCGTCGTTCGAAGGCATCGCGCGAGGGGGCAGCAAGGAGGTCGTGTACGATGGCGCTCGTATCACTGCTGCGGATCCGACGCGGCTGTTCATCGACGCGCTGACTACCTCCGAATGGCGTAAGAAAGGCTTTCATCCCGTGCTCGCGGAGGGCCTGAGCGGGACTGACACGTACGGGGAGCTGGATGGCTCCGTGATGTATCGCATGCTGCGGCTCAAGCAGCTGCATCCTCAACCACTGACCGGCAGGATCCCGGCCGGCGTGGACATCGGCCTCGATCGCAAAGCCACTTGTCCGACGTCGAAGGAGTTCGACGACTACGCGAGCAAGCACCCGGATCAAGGCATGCCCTTCGCCCTGCCCAACCTCGACGCCCAGCAATACCAGACCCTGGTTCATTGGCTCGCGCAGGGCGCACCGCGAAAGCCAGCTCCCCCGGTGGATGCTTCGCTGGCAGAGCAGCTTGCCACTTGGGAGCAGTTCCTCAACGGTCCGAGCCCGAAGGAGCGTCTAGTTGCCCGCTACCTGTACGAGCACTGGTTCGTCGGTAACCTTCACTTCGAGGGCCAGGACTCGCGCAGCTTCCTGCAACTGGTGCGTTCGAAGACACCGCCCGGCCAGCCCATCGTGCCGATCGTGACGCGGCGCCCATATGGCGATCCGGGCGGGCCATTATTCTATCGCCTGCGCTTGCAGCAGGGCAGCGTGGTCGCCAAGACCCACGTCCCGTATGAGTTGTCCGCGGCAAGACTGCAGTGGCTGCGCGAGCTGTTCTTGGCGCCCGACTACGAAGTAAAGGCGCTGCCGGGCTACGAAACGGAGGTTGCTGCCAATCCGTTCCGCACCTTTGCCGCGTTGCCGCTGCGCTCCCGCTATCGCTTCTTGCTCGAGGATGCGCGCTTCTACATCGAGGGCTTCATCAAGGGCCCCGTCTGCCGCGGCCAAGTGGCGCTGAACGTGATCGAGGACCGCTTCTGGATCGCATTTTTCGATCCCGACGCGCCGCTCGCCTCCAATAGTGCATACATCAACCAGCTCGCGGACAACCTCGCCCAGCCCAACGAGATGGAGGACAACCTCCGCCTCATCACGAGCTACGGGCACTATCTGAAACTCGAGAATCGCTATCTCGAGGCGCGCCGCAAAGCCGCGCATCAGGCGCTTCCGCTGCCCCTCGAGCGCGCGCTCGGCTTGCTTTGGAATGGCGGCGGCACCAACCCCAACGCCGCGCTGACCGTGTATCGTCACAGCGACAGCGCTTCGGTCGACCAAGGGTTCGTCGGTGAGCCGCCCAAGACCGCCTGGATCTTGGACTACCCGCTGCTCGAGCGCATTCACTACCTGCTCGTGGCCGGCTTCGACGTTTACGGCAACGTCGGCCACCAGCTCAATACGCGGCTGCATATGGACGTGTTGCGCATGGAGGCAGAAGACAATCTGCTCGCCTACTTGCCTGCCAAGGCCCGGAAGACGATTCACGATAGTTGGTACAAAGGGATCCGCAGCGGTGATGGAGACGACATCGTGCCTTGGTGGATGGATGTCGACCTGGTCACCGGCTATCACACCGAAACGCCGCTGCAAGAGCTGTACGACCACATAGCAACGCGGCTCGGCCCGCTATCGAAACCAAATATTCCGCGCCCCTGCCCGGGCCAAGAGTGCGACTCGGAGGCGCGTCAAGCTGCCATTGTGCGCGCCAACCAAGCCATCGCCAAATTGTCTCGCATGCACGGCAAGATGGTCGAATTCTTACCGGACGTGGCCTTCGTTCGCGTCGAGTTGGGGGGCGCGCCCGAGGCTGATCTGGCCTACACGCTGCTCAGCGACAAATCCTACGACAATGTGTCGTCGATGTTCGCGGAGCACAAGCCGGGGGAGCGGCGTGACGCGAGCGGCGATAAACAGACCGTCTTACCCTGGCTCGAGGGTTCCTACCCAGAGTTCTTCTTCGTCGTGCCGCTCGGGGATGTCGAGAGCTTCGCTTCGCGCTACGAGGGGATTTCGAATCGCAACGACTACGAGCGCTTTACCGCGCGCTTCGGTGTCCGCCGGACCAACCCCGCGTTTTGGAAGGCCGCTGATTGGTTCAACGCGCAGGCGCTGCGAGAGCAACCGGAACGCGCCGGCATCCTGGACCTGAATCGATATCAGGATCGCTAGTTGTTCGTGCTCAACTTCCGGATTGCCAGGCCGCTCTTTCGGCCTTGAGCGCGCGAGCCAGCTGCTCGAGAAATGCACGCTGCGCAGCATCGGCGCGCGCGCTGGTGGCGACGAACAGCCATAGGGGCGTGCCTTCCTCGAGCAACGACACGCGCTCCAGGCGCGCATCGTCCGTCGCGAGAAAGCACGGCAAAATGGCTCGGCCCAGGCCGGCCACGCAAGCATCGCGCAGCGCCAACAGCCGGTCGCATTCGAGCGCGATGTGCGCGCCTTCGGGGATGCGCCGCAGCCAACGCAATGAGGCCCGGCGCTGCATTTCCTGCGAGGCGACGAGCCAGTGGTCGTCCGCGTATGGTGTGCCCCGCTTTCGATAAATCCCGGCGGAGAGGACGCCCAGTCGGCGCCCGCGCAGTGTCCGGCGGGGCGTACCCGTCGGGCGCAGCGCGACATCCACACTTCCGGCCTCCAGTTCTTGCTCCTCGTCGCTGATCAGTAGCCGCATCCGGGGCGCCGCCTCTGAACGCGCGATCGCGCGCAGCAAGAGCGGCGCTAGCGCGTCACTGGTCGTGATCGTCAGTTCGCGGTCGCGCCGGGCTTTGCGCGCCGCCAACGTGGCCGTCAGGCGCTGCGCGGCAGCGGCCATCGATTCTGCGTGTGCTTCGATCTCGAGCGCCAATCGCGTCGGAGTCAGGCGGCGCCCGCGGAGGAACAAGACTTCTCCCAGTTCGGCCTCGATCGCGGCGATGCGCCGCGACACGGACGAGTGTTGGACCCCCAATTCTTTCGCGGCACCAAGCAGGCTTTTGCTGCGAACGACGGCGGCAACCGTGGCGATGGCGTCCCAGTTCATGTGCAAAAACGTACACCAAGTGTGCGCTCATGCACATTGCGATTCGAGCTCGAAATCGTCAGATTCAGCGCACGAAAGACGCGGCGAGGCGAACCCCGAAGCGCCGCCAACCACAAAAGGAAAATCATCATGACTCGAATCCGAAGCATTCTTTTCTTGGCCTTCCCGAACGCTGGCGAGCAAGACCTGTTGGCTCCTTGGGAGCTCCTCAAGTCGGTCGCTTGGTCGCTCGGCGCGCAGGGCGAACAGCTCGAAGTGACCCTGGGAAGCTTCGCGGGTGGGATCGTGACCACCCAGATGGGCGCCAAGCTCCAGATGGATCGCAAGGTCGAGCCGACCGATCGCTTCGATCTCGTATACGTCCCGGGCGGCATCGGCGCCGGACAACTCTCCCTAAACGCCGAAGTGCTCGAGTTCCTGCGCGCACATCAGCGCGAAGGTCGCTGGGTCGCGGCCAACTGCGCCGGCGTCGGCGTGCTGCATCGCGCGGGCATCCTCGCGGGCGCGCAGGCCACCTCGCCTGCCACGCTCGCACGCCGTCTACCCGCGCAGGGCACCCCGCTCGAGAGCCCGCGACGGGCATGGTTGGTCGATCACGAACACAAGATCTTTACGTCCGGGGGAGCTGCTACCGTGCACCCCGGGACAATCGCGCTCGTGACCGAGCTCTTCGGCGAGCAACAAGGGCGCGCGCTCGCCGCCGGTTGGGACACGCTACCCCTGCATGGCGAAGCGCTGTTCTCCGCGCTCGGCCCGGTGATGAGCGACGACGCAGAGCTGGCGAGCGCCCTCCAGGACCAATGGGAAAATGTGTTTCTGCCACCGGTCGCGAGCGCTCGCGCCGACAGCGCGGCTTGAGGGCGAGCCGTGAACACCATCGCCATCGGGCTGGCCACGCTGCTCGTGAGCAGCGTGGCCGCGGCCGAACCCAACTTCGGCGCGCCAACCAAGCGCGAGCGCGCGCCGCGCGCTCAATCAGGCGAGCTACAACCCGGAACTCGCGTCCTCGCGACCGCCGACGTTGCCGCGCGCATTGGGCCTCCGGGTGCGGCGCTGCGGGTCGGGCTCGTCCTTCACCACAGCTACGAAGTCGACGCGAGCGGCGGCCAAGAAAATTCCTATCTCGAGGGGGGCCTGGCCGTCGTGGCCACCCCGGCAACCCTCGAGCCGCAAGCGCACCTCGAATACCTGCCGGTGCCGTTTCTGGTCTTGCGTGCGGAATTTGCGGCGGTGCGTTACCTCGGGATCAACTACGGCCTATTGAACTTCGACTCGCCCCAGGCCGACTTCGGCAGCGCCGCGCTCTCTGCGCGCAAGGGCGATGAGCAAACGGCATGGGGCATCCGGGGAGGGGTCTCGGTCACCCCTCGCGTCAAGTTCGGCCGCGTGCTGCTTCGGTCGAAGCTGAGCGCGACTGCATATCGTTTCGATCAGCCAGGCCCCTACGTGTACGACGCCGATCTCGATACGCTGCTCGGCACCACTGATCTCGTCTTGACCAATCGCAGTGACATGCTCTTCGAGCTCCATCGCGGGCCGGGCGCCGAGACGTTGTTGCTCGGCCCGAGCGTGGAGGTCCGGCGTACGCTCGACAGTGCCCTGTCGCGCACGCGCGTGGGCGCCGCCCTCTGGTACGTGCCCAGCGAACGTTGGGGAGACTTGCATCAACCACGCTTCTACGCCCAAGCCGGCATCAACTTGACCGACCCCAACCGGCAAGGCGAGCCATTCGGCGCGCTCGGCTTTGGCGCGGACTTCTATTGAAGGGGCGGCGGGTGAGGCGGCATCGAGGCCGGATTTGCGCCGGCCCCGATGCGTTGCCCCAAGAAGTTAGCCGCTGATGCTCGGTTGCCCCGTTTCCAAGTGGCCCGTCAACCGCTGCGACCAACTCGAGTCGCTGCTCACGGTGATGGTCAGGTCGTACCAGCCATCGGAGTCGCCACAGGCGTTGAGTACCCATTCTTCCCGATCGTGAGCGCCGACCCTCACGGTTTGGCGCGAACGCGATGTGTAGTTGTTGAACGTGATCGTGAAAGTCACGCTCTTTTTCGCGTCGTTGTTCAGCAGGAGTCTGAGCTTGGGCGAATCATTGCGGTCATGGCAATCGCGGCCATGTTGGTCCGCGTCGTAGTAGGTCACCTTGACGCGGGCGTCTGCGCCGGGCCGCTCGGTGTTGCCGATGTAGCGGCGAAGGAAGCGGTTCGGGCCCACGACCGTGATGTCGTAAGCGGTGTCATCGGCCGTAGCGCCGATGGCGCCCGTGCCGACGCTCACTTCACCCGCACCGACCGTGTATTGGTTGGGGAACGCGCTCGGATACGCGGCGAGTGACGGCACGCCCGATAGGTTGTTGTAGACCGAGAAGTGGCTGGCCTTCGAGGCAAACGGCGCGACGTTGCTGAGCTCGAGGTAAGCGACGAGCACGCCGCTGGCGTCGGCGCTCGCGTCGACCAGATTGGCGTTGGGCTGGTAGGGCAGGGGGCGTGCCGGCTTTCGTCCCGGTTCCTGAGTCGGCATCACGTTGTTACCGGGCAGCGGCACGTACTCCACCTCGGGGATCAACGCGCCCGGGTTGGGCAACCTCGGCAGACCGTACACGGGCGAACGGAAGTCGAAAGCGTGCAATAGGTCACCCGCCACTTGGCGACGCCACGCGCTGATGTTCGGGCAGTGCGCAGGCTTGCCGATCGCCGCCGTCCATTTCTCGAGAAACTGCAGCACGGAGGTGTGGTCCGACACTTCCGAAGTAACCCAACCGCCGCGCGTCCAGGGCGAAATCAAAATTAACGGCACGCGGAAGCCAAAGCCGACCGGCAGCGGCACTTTCACGCCATATGCCGCCAAAGTACCGGAGTCCACGAACTCGTCGTGTTCTCCTTGCGGGGGCACGGGCGGCGGAACATGGTCGAACTGGCCGTCGTTCTCGTCGTAGTTGATGATCACGAGTGTCGAGTTGAAGACGTCCGGATCGGCGTTCAGCGCGTTCAGCAGAGCATTCAGGAAATACGCTCCGTTCGCAGGCGAGGTCACCGGATGCTCGGAGAAGAACTGGTTGTTCACGACCCAACTGATCTGCGCCAAAGTGCCATTGAGCACATCGCTGCGGATCGCTGCCGCTAGGTCGTCGGCGTTGGTCAGCTCCTGGCGTTGGTCGGTGGCAACGTTGGCGACGCCGTGATCGTAGAAGGGGTTGCCCGGGGCTGGCGTGCCACCCTGATCTGGGTCGAAGACTGCACAAGAGGCAAAGTACTCCATGCCGTTGTCGCCATAGTCATCGGCGCATTGGTATACGTGCCAAGTCACCCCGACCTTTTGCAGTGTTTCGCCATAGGATTCCCAGGGCAGAAAGCGCCCCATCTCGTCACCGCCGCTGTAGGCGATGAAAGAGCCGTGCTGCTTGTTGGCGTTGATCGTCCCGCTCCAATGATAGGTGCGGTTCGGGCCCGTCGCGCTCATTACCGAGCAGTGATAGGCGTCGCCGATGGTGTACGCTTCTGCGAGGGCGTAGTGATACGGCAGGTCGTGGCGCTTCAAGAAACCGAGCGTGGTCGGCCCCCCCTTGGAGAACACCCAACCATTCATCAGGCCGCCATACCAGGCGCCGTGCTGATCCTCCCAGCTGTGGCTGGTGCCGGGGTAATTCGCCGCGCCGAGCTCGGCCGTCGGAGGGACCTGCCCTTCGTACTTGTTCGTGCCGCTCAACGGCCACGGATATTGCGTGGGCGAGCCGGCAACGGGCGCTTGCGGCTGCTCCCAAACCGTTTTTCCTCCCGGCAGCAGAATGGTTGCGCGGTCACCAAAGCCGCGCACGCCCTTCATCGACCCGAAGTAGTGATCGAAGCTGCGGTTCTCCTGCATCACCACCACGACATGCTTGATGTCGCGGAGATCTCCGTAGGGCCTGGGCTTTGGCCTTGCGGCGGCGGGCAGGGCGGTAGTGGCGGCGACGGCTGCGCCGGCACCGATGAACTTTCGGCGTGATACGACGGACATGCGTTTACCCTCGATTGTGACGATCAGGTCGTTCTACGTTGCGACGGCGACGCTACGCGCGGCTCATGGCTCGAGCATGACCCTCCGGTAAAAACACCGCGTTGATGTGGAGCCGAAACCGCAGCGCCATGCGCCGCTTCGTGTAACCAGATCGCCTTCGTCGTGGTCATGCCCTCATCGGCCCCTCGACACGTTCGTTCGAATCGGCGCCCGATGTGGCCCTATTTTTAATGTGTGATTCACTCGGGACCTTGCTCCGTGAATCTGAGTAAAGTGCGCGGGTCATGACCGTTTCCCAGCAGCTCGGTGATTCGCACAACTTCGGAAGGCGCGTCGAGCTGCGCGGTGAGCGCATCGCAAAGCCGCGCACGCTGCTCTGGGAATGGCTCCTTTTGTCGAACGAGAGCCCGCTGCGAAAGCTGCTGAACGAAGCGGCCGCACGAGACGCGCTCGGCACGGATGCCTTCGGCTTCTTACCCACGCTCGAGTTCTTCGGCTCACGCGGCCCCGAGGGGGGCGAAGTAGAGCGACTTCAGCTCGAGCCCTTGCGTGCCAGCGACGTCGAAACACGGCGCGCGCTTTCGAGCATCGTCGGCCGCTCGCTGGCGCTGTGGAGCTGGCTCGGCGTCGCCGATCTTCACTGGGAAAATCTGGTGTTGGGCGTCGATCCGCGGGGGCAGCTGGTGTTTGGTCCGCTCGATATCGAGATGATCTTGGGCGAGCTCTCACTGCCGACCGAAACCAAGCTGCTGCCCGATGCCGATCCCGAATACGCCGCCATTTGTCGGCATGCGAGCGGCGTCCGTCGCGTGTTGCCCTACCTCGGTAAGCCGATCGCCGTTGCCGATTTGCTGACGATGGCGGCCGCGTACCGCAGCACGCTGACCTTTCTGAATCGCCACTCCCCTGAAATAGCGGCGATATTCAAGGCGCTCCCCGAGCTTCACGAGGCACCGCTGCGCGTGTTGCTGCGCGGCACCGGCGACTACGTGCAAGCTTCCTCCAGCGCACTCTGGCCGCCACTGCTCGAGGCAGAGAGCGAGCAATTGGCGCGCGGGGACATTCCGTATTTTTTCCGACTCTATGGTCGCCCCGGCATTCACTACTTCGCTGACGCAACGCTCGGCCAAATCGCCCGGCTACCGCTCGCGGGGGACGTGCCGCAGCTCGATCCCATGCTGCAACTGTCGCGTGATCTGCGCTCGCCCGCGCGCAAGAAGTTGCAAGTAGATGGCTTGTTCACGGTGCTGGGCGCCGTCGATCACGAATCGTTCACCGGCAAGCACGTCGGCGAAGAGCTCACCTTGACGTTCAGCAAGCGCAACCTGGTGCTGACCCTTCCCAATCACGAGCAGCTGCAGGTGTCGCGAAACCTGCGTTCGTTCGTCGGCAGCGTGTATTTGCCGTGCGAGTGCGGCGAAGTGAGCGGCGTGTTCGTGCCGCCGCTGAGCGTGTGCACAGGCGCCCGGGGTAGCGTATAGTCCGCACGAATCGTGCCTGACTCCACTTGTGCCACCTGCAAACGCCCCAGCGTGGCGTGCGTATGCGATCGCATCGTTTCCTATGCCACAGAGCGGCGCGTGCTGATCTTGCAGCACCCCCAAGAGCAAGACGCCGTGCTCGGCTCCGCGCAAATTCTGACCGCCAGCCTGCCCAAGGCCAAAATCGTGATCGGCCTCAGCTGGCCCAATTTTGCCAAGGCATTGGGAGAGGAGGGGGTCGATCCGCGGCGGTGGGCCGTCCTGTTCCCCGATCGCGAAGCCCAGGGCGAGCAGGTCAGCGGTCGCAGCGGGATCAGTTCGCCCAGCGCGCTCGAAGGCATCGTGGTGCTGGATGGCACCTGGTCCAAGGCCAAGACCTTGTGGTGGCGCAATCCGTGGTTGAGCAAGCTGAACCGCCTCACCCTAAAACCCAAGCAACCTTCTATTTACGGCCACTTGCGCGCCGAGCCCCGGCGTGAATTCGTATCCACCCTCGAGTCGGTTACTGCCGCGCTCACCTTGTGCGGTGAATCCCCGGAGATTGAAGCCGGTCTGTCGCGCGTCTTTCGCACTTTGGTTCAGCGCGTCCGCGACGCCAAAATCATTCCGCCCAAAGCCCGCTACGTGCCGCCCAAAGCCAGGCCGCGCCCACCCAAAGCTCCCGACACCGGCAGCTGACGGGCGCGCACCCGAAAGTAAGCGTGCTTGCTGAATGCAGCCCGCAAGCGCGCCCCATTGCAGGAGAAGGTCGCTTGCTGTAGGGGAGTTCTCGGCACCCCTACCATGCACTCCCAACATTCTTCGCGCGCTCTCGTCTGTTCCCTGTGTCTCGGTGCGGCAGCGGTTTGGCTCGCTGCCTGCGCGTCCGATACTGAGGCAACGCCGCCTCCCGGGCGCGCTGGGTCAGGCAATGCCGGAGCAAGCAGCGCCGGAGCATCGAGTGCGGGCACATCCGCGGGCGGAGCCATCAATGGCGCCGCCGGAGCAGCGGTCAGCGGCGCTGGCGGCGCTCCGACGAGTGGTGGGGCTCCTGCCGCGGGTGGCACGCCGTCTGCGGGTGGAGCGATTGGCGTCGCAGGCTCTGGCACTGCCGGCACCGGCACGGCCGGAACCGCCGCGGGCGGTGCTGGACCCGTAACAAGTCCGCCCGGTTTCTTCGTCGACGGTTACCTGAAGCGCGATCCGTGGCTGGGCTACGTCTTCACCATCGTCGACGCCGTCGGCTCTACGGTCTCCCCCCTGTGCGACACCGTCGGCTGCACGCCTGCGTGGGGCACGCAAGCATGCGCGATGGGCAACGTCGTGAAGAATGCGACCAGCAGCGGCTTTGCCGGGCTCGCGTTTCACGCCAACGATCCCGTAGGCGGCCCCCGGGGCACGTGGACGTCTACCGGGGCCGGCATTTATGTCAGCGTCTCGACGCCGCCCGCGCTAGCTCGCGTGCAGCTGCAAGAAGAAGTAGCCAGCGACGACACGCGCTACTGCGCGACCTTGCCCGCGGGCGGCACGGGGCTGATTCCGTTCAGTGACTTCAAGACGTTCTGCTGGGGAGATGCGGCTCATCCCTCCAAGGCGTTTGCCATCGGCACCAAGGTGCATGAGGTCACGATCAACATCCCGGGCAACAGCAACGCCGATGTGCCGTTCAACTTCTGCTTGGTCGACATTCAACCGCGCTGAAAGCAGGAGCGATCGCGCGACGCACCCGCGACTCGGCTTGGCTTGCCGGGCCGATTTTGTTGATCAGCAGCAGACTCAGCGAGGCGCGCCCTTGGCGATCCACGCTTCGACGGCTTGGATGTAGTACTCGGGCACGCACAACTCGTCTCCGTCATCGAAGCACTTGTACGAGGGCATGCGCTCGATTTCGCCGCAGGGGCCGCGCAAGTATCTCACGAGCGCGCTCTGCGCTGGATTGGCAGTGTCGATGAGCTTTCCGCATTGCAGCGTCTTGAAGCTCATCATGTAGGTGTAGAGCTGGTCTGCGCTCTTGCCCATCTGGAAGTGATTTTTCCCGCCGTAGTGACAGTTGGATCCAGAGCACTGCGCAGCTTCGAACATGAGTCTGACCGTCTCGAAGTTCGGACCTGGGATCACCGAGTAGTCCACGTCCGTAACCATCAGCCAATTGGGGGGGATCCCACCCACCGTGCCCGCCGTGCCCGCGGCGTTCGCGCCGTCACCTGCACCGCCGCCGATCCCGGCGCCGCCCAGATTCGCAGCTTCATTCGTGCCGCCGTTGGCGATTTCGCTGCCCCCCGTCCCAGCTCCCCCGAAGCCGATGCTTCCTCCCGCCCCGCTCGCGGGGTACCCACCGCTGCTCGCAGGGGATGCACCCGCGCTCGCGCCGGCGACTACTCCGCCGCCCGCACCTCCGATCGAGCCCTTTGTGACGCCGCCTGAGCCCAGAGAGCCCGCGATCGCTCCGCCGGATGACGCGCCACCCGAACTCGCCGCAGACTTCGTAGTGTCACCGCATCCTAAAAAAATGACGGGGACGACGACGGCTACGAACGAGAGTCGAAGTGCCATGGCGCGGCCCGACGCATAGCACGGGCGTCGCGTCGACTACACCGCGCTTGCTCGGACGAAATCGGCCCTTTGCCGGAAAATTGCAGTCAGCTTCGTGTCACCAAGCGGGCCAGTAAGTCCGCCAGCTCGATGAGTCGGAAGGGTTTGTGCAAACTGGCAGTGAAGCCAAAAAGTGTGGGCTCGGCCATCACCGGATCATCGGAGTAGCCGCTCGACGCGATGATTGGCAACTCGGGCAGGAGCTCACGCAAGGGACTCACGGTGTCGCGTCCGCCTTTTCCGGAGCGCACCGTCAGGTCGAGCATGGCCGCGCTCAGGTGCTTGCCCTGTGCGATCAACGTGCGTGTTCGCTCGAGCGCCTCCGAGCCGTCGCAGGTTGCAATCGGTTCGTAGCCGAGCCGACCAAGCATGCTACTCACAACGTGGCGCACGATGTCGTCGTCATCCATGACCAGCACCAGGCCGCGCCCATCCTCGAGCGCGCGGGGGGCAGGGCGCACACTCTGGGCTTGCGCGACGACTGCGGGTAGAAAGACGTGAAACGTAGCACCGGCGCCCGGCTCGGATTCGACCTCGATGTGCCCGTCGTGCTTCCTCAAGATCGCGTACGTCGCGGTCAGCCCCACACCGCTGCCTTCGCTCTTGGTGGTGAAGAAGGGGTCGAAAATGCGCTCCACGATCGCCGTAGAAATGCCCGGTCCCGCATCGACGAAGCTGAGCTTCACGTATCGGCCTGCTGCAAGTTGCGGCGCTGGCCCCGTCTTGGTGACGAGGTTGCGGCCCAAAATCCGTAGCGTACCGCCCGAGGGCATGGCTTGCTTGGCGTTGATCAAGATGTTGTCGAACGCTTGGGCCAGCTGATTGCTGTCGTACTCCGCGTGCCACAGGCCTTCTTGCAGCTCGAGCTCGACCTTCACGTTGCTACCGCTCAGGGCAAACTCCGCGCATTGTCTGACGCTTTCGGCGAGCGAGCCCAGCTTGCGCACCGGCGCGCCGCCTTTCGCGAATGCCAAGAGCTGGCCGGTGAGCGCCTTGGCTCGCTCGAAAGCTTGGTGCGCCAAGTCCAAATGCGCGTGCGCCGCGCTAGACCTTTCCAGCAGCGTTCGCGCCAGGTCTAGGTGTCCGAACAAGCCACCCAGCAGGTTGTTGAAATCGTGTGCGATGCCCGCGGCCAGTACGCCGAGCGACTCCAGCTTGGCCGTGCGTTCCATGCTCAGGGCCAGCTGACCGAGCGAGGCTTCGGCTTGCTTGCGCGCGGTGATATCGATCAGGGTCACGAAGACGGCCGAGCGCCCGCCGTACTCGACGCTGCGCGAGTATTGCTCCACCCAGCGGATCTCCCCGGATTTGCTGACGATTCGGTAGCTGTAGTGGGGCAGCGCGCTGGCATCGCCGGCTTGCTTCTTTCGCCCTTGCTCGGTGACGAACCCGGCGTCATCGGGATGAATCACGCGCACGAAGTCGATGCCGTTCCAGGTCATCATCTCTTCGACGGTGTACCCGTTGATGTCAGAGACGGCCTGGTTGACGAAAGGGATCGCGTCGTCCTGAAAAATGAGGATGCCCAGCATCGATTGCTCGGCGATCACGCGAAAGCGCTCCTCGCCCTCGCCAGCGCGTTCCTCGGCGAGCTTGCGCTCGGTGATGTCTTCCAACATCCCCAGGATCAACGTGCTGCCGTCTGGCCCAATCGGAGCCAGTACCGCGTTCATCGAAGAGGCCAAGCGTTGGCCGCTGCGTTGGCGCGTCCAAGTCTCGAAATTGCGAACGGAACCAGTGCTGCGTAGCTCCGCCACGAGCCGCGCTCGGTCGTTCGGATTTTCGTAGTGCGTGACGAGTTCCTTATTGAGCAGCGACTCACGAGTCTCGCCGGACATCTGCACCGTGCGATCGTTGCACTCCAGCATCCGACCATCCAGGCTGGACACGAACACGCCCACGTTCAGATGCTCGAGCAAAAGCCGGTAGCGCTCGGCGGAGGCCGCGCGTTCCGTCAGCTGTTCCACGCGCGCGCGAAGCTCGCTCAGCTCTTCGTCCTCGGTCTCGCTTCGCGTCATGGCCTCCGCTCGGGGTCAAAGGTTGGGGAGCCTGCGAGCATAGCCGCCTATCGGCCGCCCTGTGCATCGAGAAAGCTTTGCGGGACCGATCTCGTCGGTTAGAATGAGCGCATGTGGAGCCGGGGGAAAGTCGCAATGTGGGGCCCTATCACCATCGGGCTCGCTCTCGCGAGCGCGGGTTGCAGCAACGACACTTGCGGGGTCGTCGCCAACCAGCTGCGGGAGTGCTGCGCCAAGGGCCCTGCCGAGCTACGCGAGAGCTGCGAGAAGGACGCGACCGGCCTCGCGCAGGACGGCAACGCGGATGCGTGTCAGGCGGTGCTCGATGACAGCGCCTACGAAGGGTGTGCGCCATGAGGGCCGCTTCGCTTCAGCGCCTGCTTCAGGCAGTGCTGCTCGTCGGCACCCCCTTCGCGCTCGCCGATTGCAGTAGCTGCCCGGACAACGGGGTGAGTCCTCCAGTTTCGAAGTCTCACGCCGTCTCTCCGGACCTCGCTGGCGGCGGGCCGCTCGACGCACAGCAGTGCGAGCAGGTTTGCCAGGTCGAGTTCGCTGGCCCGGTGGTCACCTGCGTTCGGGAATCGGCTGAGAGCGTGCTGTGCCTGACGCAGCCCGCCGCGTGTGAGGGGCGTCGCCCGATCGGTCTGAAGCGGGCGGTGCACGGAGCTCGCACTGGGTTCGACTGCCACCTCGCCGAATCTGCCTGGCTCGAGGCGGCCAGCGTCGATGCCTTTCGGATCTTGCGGCGCGAGCTGCGCGCGGCGGGCGCTCCGCGGCGGCTCCTGCGCGCCGCGTCGCGCAGCGCCCGCGACGAGCGTCGGCATGCTCGCATTGCAGGTGCCTTGGCCCGCAGGTTCGGCGTCGTGGTGCCCGTAGTGGAGGCTGACGCCGCGCCGCGCCGCTCACTGCCCGAGTTGGCCCTCGAGAACGCCATAGAAGGCTGCGTGCGCGAGACCTGGGGTGCGCTGATCGCGCTGCGTCAGGCCTCGCGCGCGTCGGACGCGGGCGTGCGAACGGCGATGAGTCGAATCGCGCCGGATGAAGTTCGTCACGCCGAGCTGGCTTGGGCGATCGACCGCTGGCTGAGTCCCCGTCTAAACGCCGAGCAACGGCGAGAGGTCCGGCGTGCGCGCCGGGCCGCCCTCGCCGAGCTCGCGAGCGAACTCAGGTTGGAGCTGCCCGCGACCGAGCGCACCCGCTTGGGCTTGCCCGGTCGCGACGAAGCCGCGGTCATGTGCGCAGAACTGGGGCGCCTGATCGCGCGCGAAAGTCCGCAATTCGCGGATCTCGCCTAAACTCACTTCGGCACTTCCTGCCCGCAGAAGCCGCCGATGCAGGCGTGGCCCGGGTCGCAACAATCGACGCTCGTCGAGCACTTCTCTTGTAGCCCCGAGCACGAGTACTCGGGCGGCTTCGCTCCGCAGACGAGCGCGCCCGTGTCGGCGTCTGGCTGGCAGAAGCCATTGCAGCACTGGTCACCCGTCGCGCAAGAATCGCCGTCGGCGTGGCACGGGTCGAGCACCCAGAAGCCTCGGGAATTACCAGCCAAGAGCTCCTGCCCGGGCAGGTAGAAGGCCGGGTGGCTGGCGTCTTTGCCTGGCTTGGCGTCGAGATCAATCGCAGCGACCCAAAGCTTCTTGGGCGTGATGTTCGCGAGCAGATCGATGCCGCGCGGATCGCTACAGAACGGGGGAATCGTCGCTACGTTCGCGTAGCGCCGACGACTCGTGAACACGACCCAAGCGTAGCCGCCGCCTGCGACCGGATTCACGGTCGGCTCGTAGTTTAGATCGACGTCGCTTTCGTGGCTGGTTTGGATGTCGCCGACAGTCGAGCCGTCGCCCTTGCAGGTCAAGGTGACGGGAGCGTTGAGCGGAGCGAGATAGGATTGACCTTTCTCGTCGAGGCCGTTGAGGCGGTCCAAAGCAGTGGAGGTCTCGGTGCCGCTCAGGCCGTTCCAGTAGATGCGCGCCAGAGCACCCTTGCGAGTGCGCAGATCGGCTTGACCGTTTCCGTCGAAGCCCGCCTTCGTCTGATGGTGGTAGACGATCGACTTGCCGTCCGGGAAGAACGCTGGCCAACCGGGGCGCGTCTCATCGGGTGAACCGGTGTAGTCCACGGCGGTGAGCGGGTTCGAGAAGGCCAGCGTTTGACGGTCGAAGTCCACGACCACGAGCTTTTGCTTCGGATTGACGGTCGAGCCACCGCTCAGGGGATTGAAGGCGACTCTCTTGCCATCGGGCGAAAACATCGGTGTGCCGATGTTGGTCGCGATGTCGCTCAGGCCGGTCGTGGCCATGGAGGCGGCCGCGTCCGGCAATTCCAGGATGCCGCCCTGTGAGGTCAGGGCCAAACTGCCATCCGGATACATCGCGGGGAACTCGGCATACGTGCCCATCTTGGTCTCGTCGACATCGCCATTCACGTTGAGCGCATACGACCAGGTGCCGCCATCTTGGTTCGGACTGACGAGCCGCGAGCCATCGGCGGAAACCGAGTGACAGACCCGGCAGTTGCCGGAGCCGCCGGTGCTGCCCGCTACGAGTTTCGGGTCAGCGTCGCCCACGCGAATGCCGAGTGTCGCTCCGCCAAACTTGCCGTCGCCGGCCAGCGCGCCCGTGTAGTTCTTGGCCAGCTGCGTGCCGTAAGAGTTGTAGTAGATGATTCCGGACAGCCGCGCGTCGGCGATCACCCACTGTTGCTCGATCGGCCCGTATGCTTCGCCGCCGCTCGCCACGGTCACGGCCACGTGCAGGGGATTTGCCTTCCCGGAGGCACTATTCGAAGCCCTCTCCCAAACATCTTGGGGGATCGGATGTTGAACGAACGGGCCATTCGTGTCCGCCAGGATCGCAGGCCGACCAAAGCTACCCGACCAATGAAACGAACCGTTTTCGGTCGAGAGCTCGATCTTGACCGCGTCGGCGTCGCCCTTGCTCCAGTCCCAGGCGACTAGCGGAGCGAGCACTCCGCGCGGGAACACCGTGCCATCGTAAGGATAGACGAGCTTCAGGTTCGAGTCGCTGCCATCCGATCCTGGGTCGTCGAGCGCCTCGAGCAGGTCGTCATCGTCGACGGCAATGCCGAGCCCTTGCCCGCCGACTCCACCCGGGCCGCCGCCTTCGGTCAGCTTGCCGACGCTGGTCGGGATCTGCAATGCCTGCCCGGGGATGCTGCTGTCCGCGCCATTCTGCGAACCCTCGATCTGAATCGTGATCTCGACGTGCGCTTGCTGCTTGCCCACCACCGCGGTGACCGTAACTGGACCGCCGGCATTGCCGGTGGGAACGAGTGACGTCTTCGAGCCGACACCCGGGCTCACGCCGGCGAGATCGCCGCGGTCGATGCTCCAGGCCACCTGCGCCGGCTTGTCTCCGAGGAATGCCGAGACCGCAACCTTCGGCGGAGCTTTGCCGATGTTCACCGTCACGGTGTCGCTCTCCGCTTTCACGGTGAGGGTGTCGTTGACGCCGTCATCGGCACCCGCACTACCGACGATCAGTCCGGGGTCGTCGTCTTTCGAGCCGGCATTTCCGTCGTTGCCGTCGCTACCGCCCTTGCCGCCAGTGTCGAATGATTGACCCTGATTGTTGACCGCGGGATTGCCACCGCATGCGCTGACGAGAGCAGCTGAACCGAGGAGTAGAAGCACGAGCGGCGCATTGCGGAACATACCGATAGTATGCGAACGCTTCGGGCACTATCAGAAGCCAAATGGCGGTGTCCGATGTCAAATAGGTGCGCTTGCCAGAGCCGCTGTGGGTCGCTCGGCGGCCAAGGTGCCACACGCACACACGCAGCTGTTTCCACGGCAAAACCGGGCTTCAGGCAAGCGCGCGACGCGCGACGAGGCCGCACCGTTCGACGGCCCCGTCGCCAAGGGTTTCGGCCCTATTCGGCGTCTGCGACCCGGCGAGTCACTGACAGCTCGAAATATTGAGCGTGCAAGTCATGCCGCAGACGTCGCTCTGAGCCTTCAGGCAATCGTAGTAAGTCTTGAATGCGGTGCCGCAGGCGCCCGTCGCTTTGTCGAGCTCGGCGCACTCGTTGACCTTGCAGTTCGCGGAGTCCGCACAGCTTTTGGCGATTGCCGCATCACAGTAGGAATTGCAAGCGGCCAGGGCCGCGCCCCCGGTGCCACTGCTCTCGTCACTACTACTACACCCCACCGCGCTGGCGACCGCCAACAACAGCACCCCGACCCCGACCCATTTGCTTTTCATGCTTTGTTCCTCCTGTTTGATCCCGCCGGAAGCACTCCCCGCGCGACCCGCACTTTCTTCGCTCGGCAGCTTACAAAGCTTCCCTGCTTTTGCTTCATTTCTGGCGATTGCTTTGGCGCCGCTCGGGTCAGGCCGAAAAAAGCCGGCAAGCCCTGATTCGTTCAGCTGACGATCGCCTAGGCGGCGGGAGTCTGAGCAGTCAGGAAATTGAGCAGGCTGCGTGGGGCGTCGTTGTCGATGCACAGCCGTAGGATCGGGGTAGGTTCGGCGGCGGCGTTGGCACCTCGTTGGAAGAGCGCGTGCTCGTAGACGGCGAGAGCGCTCTCGATCTCGCCGGGATGGGCGGCGATGGCCTTGGCGAGCTCGGCTCCGTCGAGCATCGCCAAGTTGGCGCCCTCGCCGTCCGGCGCCATCAGGTGCGCCGCGTCGCCCAAGAGGGTCACGCCCGGTACGCGATCCCAGCGGTGCGCGGCCGGTAGGGCATGGATGGGCCGCGGAACCGGCGCGCTTTCCCCGTCCGTGATCAGCGCCCTGAGCTCAGGCTTCCAGCCCTCGAATTCCGCAGCCACCTGAGCCACGGCCGCGTCCACGTTGCCAAAGTCGATCGCGGCGATCCACTCTGCGGGCTTTTCGAGCACGACGTAGGTGTGCAGGGTGCCGTGCGGCTCACGGTGCGCAATGATTCCGCGCCCGGGAGCCAGCGCATAGAGTGCCCCGCTGCCGACGACCTGTGCGCTGGCCGCGTGACGGGCGTCGCAATCGAACAAAAAAGTTTCGACGAAGGAGATGCCGACGTATTGCGGCTTCGCTTCCGACACCAAGGGCCGGACCTTGGACCATGCCCCGTCAGCACCGACCAATAGGTCCGTCGTGAGGGTCGACCCGTTGGCAAACGCCAGCTCATGTCGACCGCCGCCGAGCGCGCGAACCGCGCTGACCTTGTGCCCCCAACGGACGCTATCGGCGGGCAGCGAGTCGAGGAGGAGCTGCCGCAGCTGGCCTCGGAGCACCTCGGGGCGACCCCCTTCGCCTGTGTCCGCCTCGTCGAGCAGCACGGTTCCGTGTTGGTCGAGCAGCCGCGACGCTTGGCCGCCTGCGTGGACGAGGCCGAGGAACTGCTCGAAGAGTCCGGCGTCCTTGAGCGCGAGCTGCCCGTTGTAATCGTGAATGTCGAGCATGCCGCCCTGGCTACGAGCGCTGGGCGAGCCATCGGCCTCATAGACGGTCGACGCGATGCCATGGACGTGCAGGACGCGGGCGAGCAGCAACCCGCCGAGCCCGGCGCCGATGATTGCGATCTGGGTGGTCATCTCATGTATTTCCTGAAAATAGTCGCTGGAACAATGTTCCAAAATTTATATGGAACGTCGTTCCAGACCTGTCAAGGTGGGCTCATGGCGACGAAGACGCGGCGAGCCGAGCGGCGCGAGGAGGCCCTCAGCAAGGAGAGCATCGTCCATGCCGCGATCGCGCTGCTCGACGTCGAGGGCGAGGGAGGGCTCACCTTCCGTGGTCTCGCCGAGCGGCTGTCGACCGGAGCCGGTGCGATCTACTGGCACGTGGCGAACAAGGATGAGTTGCTCGTCGCTGCGACCGGCGTGGTCGTTTCTGGGGTCACCGTGAGCGACGGGTGCGATGCGAGTCCGCGCGAAACGATCCGCGCGCTCGCGATCGGTTTGTTCGACGCCATCGACGCGCACCCTTGGGTCGGCACGCAGCTGGCTGGCGCACCCTGGCCGTCGGCGATGTTGAGCATCTTCGAACGCATCGGACGCGCGCTCCAAGCGCTCGATGTCCCGCGCGCCGCCCAATTCAGCGCGGCGACGACTCTAGTGAACTACATCCTCGGCGCGGGCAGCCAGAACGCCGCCAATGGTGCCTACGCGCGCGTGCACCTATCCGCTACGAACCGGCACGAATTCCTGAGCGCGATCGCGAGCACCTGGCTTGGGCTCGATGCGGACGAGTACGCTTTTACGCGAACCATGGCAGGCCCTCTCGTGGATCACGACGATCGCGTAGAATTTCTGGCCGGAATCGAACTGATCTTGGCTGGCATCAGCGCGAAGCAGGGCCCGCGCCGCTGACCAACCAACGCCCGGCAGCCTGTCGAAGCGCGCTGTGGTCTGGGTCGCCGTCCGATGCCCAGGCGACGATCCCATCGGGGCGGATCAGAGCCGCGCGCAAACCGAATTGAGCCGCTTTGACGGCGCGATAGGCGATGCGCCGGCCAAACTCGTTCGCCAACTGCTCGAGCGCGGAGCTCGCGCCGAAATCGAGCAGCGTGCCTTGGCCATCCCGCAGCGACTCGCCAATCGTCGCGCCGTCTGCGAGCTGGAAGTTGGGCACGCTGCGGCCGACCAAGGGGTGATCGCTTCCGAGATCGTAGCGCATGGAAATGCCCCACACGCGTCCCGCAAAGTAGGTGGCGCCGTCCTGAGTGTTGATCAGATCACGGACGATGGCATTCAGCGCGCGCGCGGTGGGCCCTGGTTTCATGATCGCAACTTGGGCGCGTGACCAATCCAGCACCTGTGCACCGATCGGACAGCGTTCCGCGTGGTAGCTGTCCAACAAGCCTGCCGCGGCTTGGCCTTTGATGGTGGCGGCCAGCTTCCAGCCCAAATTCATGGCGTCGCCCAGACCCAGGTTGAGCCCTTGGCCGCCGAGCGGCGAATGAATGTGCGCAGCGTCGCCGGCCAGGAGCACCCGTCCGTTGCGGTAGGCAGTGGCCTGCCGTGCTCGGTCGGTCCACGTGGCTGCGGTATGTAAGGCGCTGAGCGTCACATCGGTCTCCGAGATGCGGCGCAGCACGGCTTGCACGTGCTCGACGGTGATGGGCTGGTCCGAACCATGAAATGCCCCGCCGTCGAAATCTTGGATGATCAGGTAACCGGGCTGCGATTGCAGGTACATGCCGGTGGCGGTCAGGTTGCGGCCGGGCTTGAGCTTTTCCGGATCCGCGATCTCGACCAGCGCGGTGTAGCCGGTAAACTCGGGCTCCGTGCCTGCGAACTCGAAACCTCCGAGTTTGCGAACGACGCTCCGGCTGCCATCGCAACCGACCAGCCATCGGGCTTCGAAAGCCTGCTGGCCGCGGTGCACGGTCACCCCGTGTTCGGTTTGCCGAAAATCCGTGACGGCGAGCCCGCGTTTGATTTCGACGCCTAGAGCGAGTGCACGGCGGGTCAGCACCGCTTCGAGCTCCGCCATTTCGGATACCAAGCTGGTGTCGGTAGAGCTCGGAAGTCGATATCGCCAGTGCGTGGCGTCGATATCGCCTTCATGAAATGGAATGCCGGCAAAGTGCCCAACCTGTCTGCGTGCTCCCGTCCCCGCGTTCGCGTGCGGGTTCTTGAGCCGCTTGTGGAGCTCCAGTTGATCGAGCAGCCCGCGGCGATCGAGCGCTTCGATTGAAGGCGCGGACAGGCCTCGGATCCCGAACGGCAGTTGCTTCAATGGCGTGTGCGGATCCTCGGCTTTTTCCAGGATCAGGACCGAACACTTGGCCAAGGCCAACTCACAGGCGAGAAAAAGCCCCACGGGCCCCGCGCCGGAAATGATGACCTCGTGATGGGGGGGAGCTTTCATGGCAATGCTTCTGGGTTTTCGGTCATGCAACGGACAGACTCGAAGTTGGGAAAGGGGGGCGATCCTAGGTCGAGGTCTGCACCTCGCTCTGCGGAAACAGCGCCGCCGCGCCGATCAGGAGCGCGGCGCCCAAAGCGAAGGGCATGGCCGGGTGGACCCGAGCGTAGAGGAAGCCGCCCGTCAGTGGCCCTGCGATTTGAGTGAGGGATTGCAGCCCTTGGCTGCCGCCTTGCACGCGGCCTTGGGCGGCGGGGCCCGCGGCGAGCGACAAGAGCGCGCTCAAGCAGGCCGTGAAAATGCCTTCCCCGACCGCGAAGGCCACGACGGCCGCGAACATCAGATAGCTGGAGGGGAGCGCGCAGATCAGGGCCATGCCAGCCAAGCCTGCGCTCGCGAGTGCGAGGCCGATCAGCGCCGCGCGGCGTTCGCCGAACCGCTTCAGCACGCAGCCGAGCAGCGCGCCTTGCACGGCGACATCGCATAGGCCAACCGCGATGAACACCGTGCTCGCTCCCGTTGCGGTCCACGCGAGGCGATCTTTGCTCAGTAATGCGAGCAGCGTCGTCATCATCGCGAAGGGGATCGTGAACAGCACGCTCGCCGCGAGCAGCGGCCTGAGCGCGGACAACCCGAGCAGCGCGCGCAGCTGGCTGAGCGGATTCAAGCGCACCAGTGAAAGCGGCTCGGGAGAAGCATCGCGGGCTCGCGTTTCGGGCATGAAGAAGAAGCCGAACAGCGCGTTGGCAAGGCACAGGGCGGCTGCGAAATAGAGCGGCGTCGCCGGCCCGAAATGCGCCAATAGCCCGCCGATCGCGGGTCCGGCGATCAAGCCCGCGCCCGCACTCGCGCCCAGGTAGCCGAAGTTTCGACCGCGATCTTCGGCTCGCGTGCTATCAGCCATGGCAGCGAAGGCCGCGCTGAAGTTGCCCGCCGTGAGGCCATCGATCAAGCGACCGACGATCAGCGCCCACGTTGCCTGCGCGGCACCGAACAGCGCATAGCCCACTGCCGATCCCAGAACGCTGATCAGCAGCACCGGTCTCCGGCCGAAGCGATCACTCAGCGCGCCGAGTGCAGGGGCCGAAAGGAACGCCGCCCCCGAGTAAGAAATCGCCAAAACGCTGAGCACGAGCGCGAGATCACGCTGGGCCGCAAAGTGTTCGACCAAGTAGGGCACGATGGGATTGACCAAACCGATGCCCATGGCACCCAAGAACGTGGTGCACACCAAGAACCAGAGCAGCGTGCGTGGCACGCCTCCGGCGGAAACGGAACTCATGCCCTCGTTTTAGAGGGCCAGAGAGCGTTCGGCTTGAACGAATGCGACATCGCGATGACGGCGCAAAAATTCCTTCACCTCGGCCTGCACCCCGCCCGGTGATTGCTCGGCAAACGCTCGGAATTCACGGGTAAAATGCGCTTGATCGGCGTAGCCGAGGTCGTGCGCCAAGCGCGTGAAGCTGAGCTGACGACCTTCGTAGATGCGACGCTGCGCCGCTTCGAAGCGGGTCAGGCGGGCCAACGACTTGGGCGACATGCCCACTTGTTCTCGAAACTGGCGCTCCAATTGGCGCACCGACAGCCCTACGCCGTCCGCCAACTCGGCGACGGTGCCCAGGCCGCGGGTTTCGACCAAGCGCGTCGCCGCACGCACGGCGGCAGTGGGCTCTAGATCGATTTGCGCAGCGCGCGCCAAGAGCCACTCCTCGAGCAGACTCAACGCTTCGTCTTGTTGGTCCGCTACGAGCAGACGCTGCATCCGAGCTGCGAGGGCAGGGGGCACCGCCTCCGGCATCGCGCACGGGTTTTCGGCATCCGCTGGCTGCGGGCCGAGCAAACGGATGGCGCCCCACGGATAGAACTCCACCGCGACCATGCGGATGCGCCCGCAGGATCGCAAACGCAGCGGAAAATCCCTGAATTGTTGAACATACACCGGCGGCAACCGTTTCAGATCGTTGCCCACACCGAGGTACGATTCACCGTGCAGGAAAGTCAGCAACACCATGCACGCGGGATACAAACGGTGCTCGGCGGTGAGCTCGGTGTGCACGTCATCCAGCACGCCGTAGCCGCGCACCAAGTGCGCGAGCGACGGATGGGGCGGAAACCTACGGGACACCATCGGCATTTTGCGGGCTGAGCGGCGCTTCGTCAAAGCACGAGCCGTCGGTTGCCAAAAATCTGCCCGTAAATGCTGCGAAGCGTGCGCGGTACTGGTACACGTCGAGCGTGACGAAACAGCCGTGGCGGCTTGGGTGCGCGGGGGGCCCGTTGCTCGCGTTGGCTCTACCGGTCGTCAGCCACTGGGCTTCTCGTCGCGCCACGCCGCTGCCCCACGTATCGGTATACACGTATGGCGCGGTGCTCGGCGCGCTGGCGGCGACGTTTCTGTGGCCAATGCTGCGCTCTTATCCTGGTTCCCCGCGCGGCTGGGTTCGTGCGCTCACGAGCGCACTGACGATCGCTCTGACCGTGCTGGCGCTACTCTTCGGTTTAACCATGGGCCCGCCGGGGCCGATCCCAGTCTTGCTTTCCGGCGGAACGGCTGCGACCGAGTCGGGGATTCGATTCTCGGTGGAGCAATCGGTGGGCGGTCTTGGAGAGAACCCGACGCAGCTACTGATCAGCTGGCCCTCCGGAAGTACGACCCGCTGTTTCCTGGACGACGACGCGCCTATTTGGTTCGGCTCGCTCGAGATCTCCGAAGCGGAAGGAACGGGCACCGTCTATCTCCACGGTCGGCCTTTTGCCTACTTTGCTTGGCGCAGTGACGCTGCACCCAGGTCGATTACGCGAGCTAGCGACGGGCGCCAGCAGTTCTGCCAACGACGCGATGCGCGAGGCGTCGTGCTGCCGTCGGCTTCTTAGCCTGCTTTCGCGTTGCGATCGCGGCCGCTCGCGGGCACCTCGGCCGGTGGGTGAGGTGCGGTGTGGGTCCTGAGATCGCCCCTACCGATCGGAGGAAGGCTCAGCGTTTATGGTGCTTTGGCGCCGGATTTTCGACGGGCGCACGTTCGAGCTCGTCGTCCTGCTGCGCGAGGTTCGCATCCGGGAGGGCCGCGACGCGCAGTTTCGCGGCTCGATGCGCGGGATGCGCGGCGGCGAGTTCGTTCTTGCGCTGCTGGTTTTCGAGCCACCATTGCATGCCTTGGTTGTGCTCGGTCCAGTCGTGCTCGTTGGAGGTGAAGGCAACTAGCCCGTGGATGGCCAGGCCCACGCCCCAGCCCAGGGCGGGCAAGAACCAAAGCCACCACGGCGTAAAGGTGAGCAGACCCAAGCCGAGCACCAAGAGCGCGGCATTGACGATCGCGTAGATCCCCGCGTGCCGATAGAAGTTCAGCCGCTGCTGCCGGAGCCAAGCGTCGCGCTTGCTGGTATTCGCGAGCGTAGCCTCGGTCTCTTGCCCGCGGATGCGCAGCGCGCGGCTCGCCTCGCGCAGGGTCTCGACATCTACGCCTACCTCCGCGGCGATCGCGATCAAATCGTCGAAGCTGAGCTTGGACGAGTTTTGCCGGGCTGCTTGCTGCTCGATGGCCTTTCCAAGCACTTCGTTCACTTCTGACGTCGAGAACTGCTGCGCCTGCGTCGCGCCCGCGGCCGGTTCATAGCGTTGCGGCTCCACGGACGCCTCGCCGCGCTCGGCAGACTCGAGCGCGCGGCGAAGGTCGTCCATCGAGGCGAAGCGAGCTGCGGGCTTTTTCTCGAGCGCGCGCAGCACCACACGCGCCACCGCGGGCGTCACTCCGGCTCGTTCGAGCGCGCTGTGATCGACGGGATCGGTGAGCACGGACGCCACTACAGCGAGCGCGTCGCTCGCGCCGCGCCAGGGGAGCTCGCCGGCCAGCAGTTCGTACGCGAGCACGCCCCAGGCGAATTGATCGGTACGCCCGTCGAGCTCGTCGCCGCGGATTTGCTCGGGGGCCATGTACACCGGTGTGCCGAGCTTGACGCCTTCCACGGTGAGCGTCGGCAGGGCAGGCTGCGTGGCGCTCCGTGGATCGACAGAGCCGCCCGTGTGCCGGGCGATGCCGAAGTCGAGCACCTTGACCATGCCGTCGTCGCGGACCATCACGTTTTCAGGCTTGATATCGCGGTGAACCAGGCCGCGCTCGTGCGCCGCTCCCAACGCACGTGCCACGCCCGCGAGCTGCGCGACGCGCGTCGAGAGGGGCAGTGGCGGCTCGCCGACGGCTCGGCGCAATGTTCGCCCCTCCACGAGTTCCATGACGATGTACGGCGCGCCTTCGAGCTCGCCCACGTCGAAGATCGCGACCGCGTTGGGGTGGTCGAACGCCGCTGCCGCACGGGCTTCGCGCACCAGGCGTGCATTGCCGGTCGCGGGCGCAGAGCCCTCGGCGATCACCTTGAGCGCGACGCGGCGACCGAGGCGCGGGTCGTAGGCGCGGTAGACGGCGCCCATGCCGCCCTGGCCGATCAGGGCCTCAATCGTATAGCGCTCGAAGGCGTCGCCGGGTTTTAGCATCGGTGTTCCCGCTTCGGACTCATTTCCGGACGGCCTACGATCGGGCTAGTGACAGCACACCACCGTCGTGGAACCGTTGGTCGATGCCATGCCAGTGGTCGTTGACTGACTCGTGACGCTGCAGGTACCCGGGGTCAAGTCGTACTGAGCGCTGACGCTGCTCGGACGAACATTGTTGCCAACGAGCGCGAACGGCACACAGCCATCGCCGAGCTTGTACTCGAAGTCGCCGCTGCAATCGGCCTCCGCGCTGAGCGTGAGTTTGCCCATGCAGGAGCCACCGCTCAGGCCGCTGCAGGTGCAGGCAGAGCACTGACGATTGTCCGCGAAGGACCTGTTCAAGACTTTCCTCGAGGGATACTCAGCGGGGCACGCGGGGAGCGGATCGCCCTCCCCAAACACATTCATCACGCACAGCTTCGATGAGTAGGGGGAGGTTGGACGCGGTGCACAAACCTGTCTGCGATCCTCGCACAGATTGGCGAAAGTGGCCTCGCAAACGCGCGAGTCGTACTGCCACGAGGCGGGCGCTTTGGCGCTCACGGCGGGTTCACAGGAGCCGCCGCTCGGCGTCGGAATGCCAGCCTTCATCGAGCCTCCGCTGTGGATACAGCCCGACACGGCGTTGCACATCAGCGACGACGGCGCCGACACGGTCGCGCATGGCGGCATCGCTTCGCACTTCTGATCCTCGTACAGGAACAGCGTGGTGTTCGTGCTGCAGCTCTGACCCTTCGCGGCGCACGAGCACTTGCAGCCGTCCATGGGTTGATTGATGCCGTGGTGCAAGTCGGCCGGTTTTGCGTAGCCTTCGGGACAGCTCGGCAGCGGGTTGAGTGACCCCGCTACGTCATCCCAAAGCGCAACCGGTCCTTGCCAATCCGTCGGCGCCTTGGGCACACAGCTCTCGACCGGGCACGGCACGGGTGCCGGAGCGGTCCCGCCCGTTCCGCCGTCGTCGCTTCCGGCGGCACCGCTCGCGCCGCTCGCTCCACCCTCACCGCCTTCTTCGCCCGGGCCGGCAGCTGCACCGGCATCGCCGGAAACTCCGCCCACGGCGGTGCCCCCACTACCCACGCCGCCGCTGGCGATGCCGTAATCGGGAAACTGGCAGGCTGGCAGCGCCAAGCTCACGATGCCGCTGATCATCCCGGTGAGCGCCACGGCTCTGACGCATAAACGACGCGCCGCGCCCATCAGGTCACAACCCTAACACGACCTTACGGCTTCAAAGGGTGCCCATAGGCAATGAGGCGCGTTTGTCCGGGGCGAATGTAGGCGGAAGTAGATGTGGGTAGGCGGATCCCCACCAGCGCGGGGCGCCGAGACGAACTCTCTCACTCTAGTGTGCACCGGGTGCGGCGTTGGCGACCGCCACTTTGGTCGCCTGCTTGGCGCGCACCAGTCCGTTGACTTTGAACATCAGAATGATGGTGATGAGCATCGCGCCGGCTACGACGTAGCCGAGCTCGTCGTAGTGCTGGAGCGGGCCCGCTGCCGTTTGTACGACGATCAGACCCGCCGTCCAGGATGCGACGCCGCCCGCGAGCTGCTGCAGCGATGAATTGATGGACATGAATGCGCCGCGGTCGCCCGGATCCGGCACTGCGGAGGAGAGAGCCTGCGCGGACACCATGCGGGCCGTGATGGCAATGAACAGCACGATGTTCAGCGCGATGACGATGCCCAGGGGGCTGACGCCCAGGCTGCAGTAGTAAATGACGAGCGCCATGCCCAGGCTCGAACCGATGCAAAACATGGGGTACTTGCCGATCGAATCGCTCACGCGCCCGAGCACGGGGCCGGCGATGAACGAAGCCACGCCCGTAGCCACGTAGACCGCGGGCAGCTTCTCTAGCGGAATACCGAGATTCTCCACGCAGAACGTGCTGCCGAAGGGCATCAGCATGAAGCCGCCCACGGCCAGCAGCATGGTCGCGGCGAAGGCCCAAGTGTAGCGCGGCTCCCCGAGTGTCTTGAACAGGTGACGCAATGCATTGCGATCGGATGGCGTCTTCAAGTGCTCGTCGATCGGTTTCAGCCGAATGGCAATCAGCACGCCGACCGCCGCACTGACTGCGACGATCATCAAGAATGGCGAGTGCCAGCCCCAGTGATTCGATAGATACAGGCCGAGGGGAATGCCGAGCACCTGGCTCGCGGAGAAAGCGGTCATCACGAAGCCCATCACGCGCCCGCGTGCCTCGAACGGGAACAGGTCGGCGATGATCGCAAAGCTGATCGAGCCGATGACCCCGCCGAACAAGCCCGTGACCATGCGCGCCACGAACAAGAACTCGTAGCTCGGAGCGATGCCGCACAAGAACGTGCCGAGCACGAACCCCGAGTAGAAAAAGAGCAAGAGCCGCTTGCGGTCGAATTTGTCGGCGAAGCCGGCGGCCAAGATGCCCGCCGCGCTCGCGCTGAACGCATACGCCGAGACGACGGCGCCGAATTGCTTCGTAGTGATGTGCAGCTCTTTCAAAAGAATCGCGCCGAGCGGCGACAAAATCATGAAATCGAGCACGACCGTGAATTGCAGAAACGCGAGCACGGCGACGACGAACTTCTGATAGGGCGTGAACTTCATGCGGCGGGGCACTGACTAGCACGCCCCGGAACGATGCGAACACGCTGCAAATACGAAGAAGTGCAAAGCCCAAGCGAATGCATGCGACCATCGCTTGGGGCAAAACGCGCCACCTTGTCACCGCCGGCGGCTAGCGAGGCGGCATCTTGTCGAATTGCTGCAGTGCTGGATCGACGTGATCCCAGGCATAGCCGCGCACCCGATAGGTGACGGCTTGCGGCTTGTACCTGGTCGGGTCGTCCAGGCTCGCTGCGTGCACCGTGAACAGGGCCGGGGCAGCCGCGAAGGTGAGATACACCGGTGAACCACAGGTTGGACAAAAGGCGCGCGTCTTCACGTTTCCGCTGTCGCCGATGATCTGCCAATGGGTCGCCACGCCTTCGACCTTCACGCGCTGCTTGTCGGGGAAGGTCAGATACGAGCCGTGCCCCGTCCCGCTCTTGCGCTGACAATCACGACATTGGCAATCGTTCATTGCCAGCGGTTCATCGGCGATCTCGTAACGAATCGCGCCGCAGGCGCAGCCCCCAGAATACGCCTCGCTCATTTCGTCTCTCCCGCGATCGGTGCTGCGTTGTCTTCGTCGCAGATCGCGGCGACCTTTTCGACCACCTTCTTCCAGCCGTTACCCATGGTTTTGTATGCAGAATCATTGTTGGGGCTGCTGAAGCCGGAGTGGACGAGACGAAGGCGCGTGCCGCCCGCGACCTTGCTCAGGCTCCAGGTGACCACGGTATCGAGCGGAGCGCCGTAGCCAGTGTTCTCTGGGTGCCCGCCCTGCCAGGCGTAGACGAGCCGCTCATTGGGGATCGCCTCCAACACGTGGCAGTGAATGACCCCGTCCCAAGCGCCGCCCGGGGTGGTCTGAAAGGTGAAGCGCGTGCCTTTTACGGCCTTGAACCCGGTGGGTGCCATGAGCCAGCGAGCCATGAGTTCTCCGTTGGTCAGCGTCTTCCAAAGCGTCTCCGGCGCATGAGGAAAGATCTCGTCGACGACGATCTCGCGAGTTTGGGCCTCGGCTGCGGTGTGCTTCATTTGTCGATTTCCTTCAGTACGGTTCGGAGGTTGGCGAAGCGCTCGCGCCAGAACACGCCGTAGTGGCCCATCCAATCCACGAGCGGTGCCAGCCCCTTGGGCTCTGCGCGATAAAAGACATTGCGCCCTTGAGCGCGATCCACGATCAGCCCTGCGAGCTTCAAGGAACGCAGGTGTTGCGAGATCGCGCCCTGCGTGACGCCGCTGCCTTGCGTCAGATCGACGACGCTGATCTCGTCCGATTTCACGATCCGTTCGAAGACCGCGCGCCGGGTCGGATCGGCGAGCGTACGCATGACGGAATCGAGTGCAGCAGCGCGAGTCATGAAGATTAATTAGCGCGCGCTAATTAATTAGTCAAGGCTAATTGATTCGGATCAATTCGACTCCCCATCCGCTCTGCATCGCTACGCTTCTACATATCGCTCCAGCCCGTGCTGGTGGCGGCTCCGAGGATCGCGTGCACCGCGTACACCTTGCCCCCGTACATCTTGAACATGTGCATGTCGGTGTTGCCCATGAAAAGATCGAAGCCGACCCCGATGCCGGTCTCGGCGTCGGAGAAGATGGCGTGGGACTTGATCACGTTCCCCGTGGGTTCTCCGGCTTGGCAGCTCGCCCCCAAACCACAGCCTCCCGGAGAGTTGCCATTTTCCAAGCGTTTGCAGTTCGTGTCCGGATTGCAAACGCCGGCCGGGAAGGCCTTGAAGTATTTACTCATCCAGGCGTTCATTTCTTTGGGCGTGTTGCGCATCGCCTCCGGGACGGGCGCTTCCCACATCACGCTCGTGTCGCTCATGACGATCGCGTCGGGTTTCGATGGGTAATTCGAGCCGGAGACCTTGTAGTCGCCCGCTCGCACCGCAATCGTCTCGATTTCGGTGATCTTTTGAGCCACGAATTTCAGACGCACTGCCACTGGCAAATCCGTGCTGCCTTCGGGCACGACGGCTTCGCTCGCGGTATTGCAACCGTCGGTGTCGAGCGCGCTCTTGTAATATTTGACCATGCCGGCGGTCTTCCAGAGACCATCCATGCCCACCATGATGGTCTTGCCGTTCTCGGTGACCTTCACGGAGTCCGCGAGCGGCAGACCGGCTGCGGAGTGTGCAGCCAGAGCTGTGAAATACGCGGCCAGCGCGCTCTTCAAGAAGTCGCGCGAACAGTCGCCGCTGCTCGCAGGGCTTGCGCCGCCGCTGCCTGCACCGCCCGCCATAGCGGGTCCGCCGCTACCGCCGAGCGCACCGCCTGCGCTGCTGCCGGCGAGGCCCAGCGGGCTGCTCGACCCCGCGCTGCCTCCCGAGCCGCCACCGCTGGTCGACGTCACGGCGCCCGCGGATCCGGCGCTGTTGGGTTTTCCTCCGGAGCTGCTGCTCGACCCGCCGCTCGTGCTGCCCCCGCTGCTGGACCCGCTCGTGCCGCTGTTGCCAGTGCTCGGTTTCGGATCGCCGCTGCAAGCCGCGAGCACGAGAACGGTGGCACAACCCACGGGCAGAGAGCGAGACGCGAAACGCACGAACTTCATGGCTCAACCTCATGCGCCCAGGCCAACGAACTCGGCCGTGGACGACGTTTGATATTCATGCCGCGGCGAGCCTTTCGCCCACTGGCTACAACCGAGAATACCTGAAATTCCCAGTCAAACGCGGGGCATGATGCCACGCCACGCGCCGTCAGCTGCGCAGGAAATTTCTTTGCCTACTGGCGCGCTGGCGAGCAGCGCGCGAGTTCTGGATTGGGGCTACACTGCACTCGTATGCTCTGGCAGCTCTCGAGTCGGTGTTCGCGTGTCGCGATCTTCCTATTGCTCGTGGGCTGTGGGGGTCAAGCGCACTCGAACAACGCAGACGTCAGTAGCGGCGGCACCACCTCGGATGGCGCGGGTAGGGGACCAGTCGGCGGTTCTGTTTCTTCGGCGGGCGGCTACGGAGCCTCGCAAGCAGGCAGCGCAAACATTGGCGGCAGCGCCCAAGCGGGTGGCGCGAGCAATGGCGGCAATGCGCAAGCAGGGAGCGCGAGCGTGGGCGGCAATGAGCTTGGGGGTAGCACGAGTACGGGCGGCAACGCCCAAGCCGGCACGGCGGGCGTAGGCAGCGCGGCGGGCGGTGCACCCGGCGCGGCCGGGGCGGATCCGAACAATGGCGGCCCAACCGCGATCGCCGCTGCATGCTCCACTGTGTGCGACGCGCAGGGCGATTGCCCGGAGGGCGGAGGAGCCTTCAGTCCAACGTGCAAGACCGACTGCTCGACGGCAGTTGCCGCTGGAGGCGAGGGCTGTACCGCCGCCGGTGTGGACATGTTGTCCTGTCTCAGCGCTGCGCTTCAGGACAAGAGCAGGCTTTGCGCCGAGCGGTTTTCTCCAGCCAAGCAAAGCTGTGCGATGAGCATTGCGAGCTACCGATCCTGTGCGGCCGGTAACGGCAGCCCAGGGCTCGCGCCAATTCTGTGTGTGCACATCTCCCGCTCGAGCTCGGATGGCGGAACGCCCGGGTGCATGGAGGATCTGAATTGCTTGAACAATCTGATCAACACCCTGTGGTGCAATGAGTCGGCGGAGCACGCGGCCGATTGCTCGTGCTTCACCAAGTTTTCTCGACACGACGTCACGGTGAGCGATCCTGCGCCCACCGTGTGCAAGGCTCGTTTCGATGAGTGCTTGGCGACCGGAACTCTCGCGCCGTAGCGTCAAGGGGCGTAGTTTAGGAATACGTTGAGACCCGCGGGGGTCGTGGTCACGATGTCGGCTCGTCCGTCGCGATTCAGATCACCCATGCCCAAGCCAGACATCGAATCTCCGATGTATCTCGTCAGACAAGTGAACGCGCCATCCCCTGCGCCGAACCAGATCGTGATCCCGGCCTCGTCGATCAGTATCAGATCTTGACGCCCGTCTCCGTTGAATTCGACGGCGGCGAGCTCGCTCGGGTCGCCGGGGTAATCGAGGGCAGGAGCAAATGAGCCATTTCCGTTGCCCAGCAGGACGCTGAAGGACTCGTTGCTCGTGTAGCGGCGACCCCAAGTCACTAGGTCCACGTGGCCGTCGGCGTTCAGATCCGCGGGCGTCACGTGCGAGGCATGGTTGGTCGGATAGAAACGATCCGCCGCTACGAAGCTGCCGTCGCCGTTGCCCAGCAATACACCCACGGCCGCGCTTTCATGGAGCGTGAGCACGAGATCCTGCTTCTGGTCCGCGTTGACATCCACCACCGCCACACCGACCGGCAGATCGGGCAGTTGAAATGCGCCGTTCGCGACGAATGTTCCGTCGCCCGAACCAAACAGCAATGTCAGCTTCGATGGCCAGCCAATGATCGCCGCGATATCCGGCTGACCATCGCCATTCAGATCGCCGAGAGCCCGCGCCGAGACGTAAGTTTCGAGCGTCGAGGCGAGCTCCGAACCGAAACTCGCGTTGCCAGCGCTGAGGCGAGCCGCGATGGAGTCGCCGACCGAGGTCACCAGATCCAGCCAACCATCGCCATCGAGGTCTACGATCGCCGGATCCGAGGAGCCCAGAGCGCTGGGGTAATCGACACGATCAGGGAAGGTGCCGGAGCCCGAGCCGCGGAGCACGCTCAGCGAGCTTGCGGTCCACCCGCGTGCCCCTGGGCTGCTGGTTGCGGCAGCGATATCGAGCACGCCGTCCGCATCGAGATCAGCGAGGGCCAGGGAGCCTGAACCGAATGCCGTTTCATACACCGGGCTCGAGCCGAAACTCCCGTCGCCATTGCCGAGATGGATCGCGAGCCACTCTCGACCTGCCGTTGCCAAGTCCAGCTTGCCGTCGCCGTTCCAATCGCCCGTGCCGAGCAGGGCGCCGCCGCTCGCGGTAGAGGGTTTGACTGGCGTCAGCGAGCCGTCTTTCATGCCGAGCAGCACCGCGAACGGCGAACTCATGAGCACGTCGGTCGCGCCATCGCCGTTCACGTCGGCGAGGTCGGCTGTTCCGGAGCAACTTGCGATCGAGGAGCTCGACGCCCCGGTCGCGAACGTGCCATCACCGCGACCGAAGAAGACCGTGGTTGACGCGCGCCATGAGCGTGGACCACAGACCTGTGGATAGAGCAGATCCAAATGCCCATCGGCATTCATGTCAGCGATCCGGACCGGGCTTTCGTAGATGCTGCCCTCGAACCCCTGCATCTTGGAGAAACCGCCGCTTCCGTCGCCAATCAGCACTGCCAATTCGGTATCGTTCAGTGTCACGAGGTCGAGGCGCCCGTCGTGGTTCAGGTCGCCGCTGGCGACGCTGACCAGTCGCGCAGGGGCGATCGGGACCGTCACTTCAGCCCCGAACCTGCCGTTACCGAGGTTCGGCAGCAACGCCAGTCCAGCACTGCCGGCGATGGCGATGTCAGGGGCGCCATTGCCGTCGAAGTCATCGACGGCAAACTCAACCGAGTCGCTCTGGAGCGGGTAGGTAATCGGCGAAGCAAAGGTGCCATCGCGCGCGCCCAACAAGACGCTGACCCATAGGGCGTGCATGGGGGCGATCACGAGATCCAGGCTGCCGTTTCCGTCCAAGTCCCGTGCCGCGAGGGTGCTCCAGCGGGTCGTCCATTCTTGGGCAGCGGGCTCTACGCCGTAGCTGACTGGCGACGCGAACGTGCCGTCCCCGAGGCCCAGCAGCACGCTGATGCTGCCGCCCAGGTTGACGGTGGCCAGATCCAACTTCGCGTCGCCGTTCCAATCGCCCGCGACCGAGATCATCGGTTCATGTTCCATTTGGGTCGCCGGGAGCCCGTCGAGAGTTGGCGTTTCGGCGCGTGCGCATGCTTGCAACGGACTTGCTCCGCCTGCGCCGCCGCCGAGTCCTGCGCTACCGCCGCCCAGCGCCAAACCCGCCGCGCCGCCGAAAGTACCGCTCCCGGCCCCGCCGCCCTGATTCGCGCTGCTCGTCCCGGCCGCGCCCGCTCGGCCTGCATCCGCACCCGCACTCTGTCCGACTCCCGCAGCTCCCGCGCGCGCCGCTGCACCACCACCGCCGCGACCGGCGAACGAGCCAGTCGAGATCGGCGTTTCGCTCATCCCGTCATGCCAGGGCGGAATCCGCATCTCCGTACGCCCACAGGCGACGAGCGCTGCGGCCGCTATAGCGACGCCGAGCATTGGCGATCGCGGTCCAGCATCGCACCTCGAATCGAGCTTGGTTCTCGGCGCGGCGGGCAGTGAAACAGGCTCCTCTATTCGATGAATGGCGCCAAGCTACGCCTGCGATCACTCCCCCGGGAGAAAAAACGCAGGGCGCCACCAGGCCGGTGACGCACGGAATTCACAGGGCGTGCACGCGCGATCACGGTCGCGGCATGGGATCGGCACCGGGCACGCGCTTTTCGGTCTGGCACGCGGGGTGCAGTGCGGGTGCTGAGAAACGACATGGAATGGTTGCGCTCAATAGGGCTATTGGCGATTGTCTTCGTCGGCGCCTGCACGGTCAGCAGAGGGAGTAGGAGCGCGGGCCAGATCGGGTGCACCCCGGACGAAATCACGATCTCGAACGACGAGGCCGAATTCGGTGTGATTCAGTCAGGTGAGACCTGGGTGGCCGAGTGTCAGGGGCGAACGTTCGTGTGCTCGCAGATCAATCAATCCGGCAAGGACAAGAGCTTCTTGGACATGATGTTCGCCGCCGAACAGGTGAGTTGCCACCAAGCGCCGGAATCGCCCATTGCCGAGCAGAACCGCCATCTGCGCGAGGCCGCGCTCGTTGCGCGCGCCAATCGACCGGCAACGCCCCCACCGACGGGCGCGGCCGGTTTCGACTTCGGCGAGACACCTGAAAGCGTGGCCAGTCGCTGCGAAGCGGCTGGCCAAGCCTGGCGCGAGGGCAACGCTACCGCCAGCAATCGCGGCGACAAAGGCAGGCCCGGCTGCTCGGGCGCCGCAACCGCGCTCGGTATCCCCGCACGCGTCGATTTCGAATTTTGCGATGGGCGTGCCTGTTCGATCACCCTCGAACATGTCCCGCCCAGCAACTGGAGTCGGAGCTTGGTCTCGCTGAAAGCAAAGCTCGAGACCAAGTATGGCTCTGCGCATGAGTCGAGTGGGATCGTGCCCGAACGGTGCCGCAGCGAAACCGCGTTCAAGGGCTGCTTGGAGTCGCAGCAGGTCGCTCTACGCTACACTTGGCGCTGGGCGGGGGGAGAGTCGATCGAGATGAGCGTGGGTAAGCGGAACGAAGCGGACAACAGCGCGGTGCGCCTCGTCTATCGTCGCCTGGGCGGCGCAAACGTGTCGGCGCTTTAGAGCTCCGGCGCGATGGCGCAGCGTGGCAGAGATCCGCCAGGTTCTCGACAGCCCTCGGTCGTGAGCCGGCACTAGCTGCGGCGAACTGCGTCGACGCTCGCTGGGTCGAAATGCAACATCGGCCATGGCCACCGCCCTTCCTAAAGGAGCTGGCGATAGTGCCGTAGCTATTGCTTGGGGATCCCGACGCCACGAAGAGAGGTTCGAATGAGCGACAGTTCGCAGAGCAACGGTCCGATCGCATCGCTGCTGGCTGATGGCGTAGGTCAAAGCGGCGTGGCCCCGGTGTTGCGTACGGTGCGCAAACACCTCGGGATGGACGTAGCGTTCATTTCTCACTTTCGTGCCGTCGATCGGGTACTCGAGCACGTCGACACTGACGAATTTGCGCCGATATCCGAGGGGCAAGTCATCCCGCTGGAACATGGCTACTGCCTGAAAATCGTGCGAGGCGAGTTGCCACAGCTGATCGCGGACACGTCGTTGGTGCCGGCGGCCATGGCCATGCCGGAGACTCGAGCCATCCCGACCGGCGCGCATCTCAGCGTTCCGATCGAGCTTTCGAGCGGCGAGATTTATGGAACTTTGTGCTGCTTCAGTCGCGAGCCGAACCTCACCCTGGGCGAGCGCGATCTGCGCATGATGCGCGCGCTCGGGGAGGTGCTGGCGTCCCGGATCGACGAAGACTTGGCCGGCGCGCGCGCAAAGCAAGGAGCCGCCGACGAAATTCACCGCGTCTTGGCGGAGGGCGCGCCGCGCATCGTCTATCAACCGATCTACTCGTTGGCCAAAGACGAGATCGCTGGGGCAGAGGCCCTTTCGCGCTTCGACTCGGGGCCGCCCCGCGCTCCGGATGTCTGGTTCAACGCGGCGCACGACGCCGGCGTCGGTCTGGAGCTCGAGCTTCGCGCCATCGAGCACGCACTGGTGGCGCTGGATCGCATGCCGGCGCCGCTGACGCTCAGTCTGAACGCTTCGCCGGAGCTATTGATCTCGGGGCTGCTGACGCCAGTGCTGCACGACGTGGACGTCGGCCGGGTCGCGCTCGAGATCACCGAGCACGCTGCCGTCCCGGACTACGATGCGCTACGGCGTGCCCTTGAACCCTTCCGCGCACGAGGCGCCCTTCTTTCCATCGACGACGCTGGTGCCGGCTTCGCTAGCATGCGGCACATCCTGAATTTGAAGCCGGACGTCATCAAGCTCGACATGAGCCTGACGCGCGACATAGACAGCGACGCGAGTAAGCGCGCTCTCGCCAAAGGCTTGATCGCGTTTGCGCACGAAATCGGCAGCAGCATCATCGCGGAGGGCGTCGAAACCGAGTCCGAACTCGCATCGCTGCGCGCCATCGGCGTCGACAAAGTGCAAGGGTACTACCTCAGCAGACCCAAGACCTTGGACGACTTCGTCCTGGCCACCTCGCATGCGTCTTATGAGCCGAAGCGCGCAAACGGTGTGAGCGCGCGCCTCAGCTAGAGCGGCGCCACGGTTTTCCCGCGGCCTCGAACCGGCGCAAACATAACGTTTGCATTATATAACGGATTGGGTAATTAATGGTCCCCCAGGCCATGGAATCACTCGATCGCACTCTAGCCGCCCTCGCAGACCCCACCCGGCGCGCGATCCTGGCTCGGCTTTCGCTGGGTGAGGCCACGGTGAACGAGCTGGCCGAGCCGTTTGCGATCTCGCAGCCCGCCGTCTCGCGGCACATTCGAGTGCTTTCCGAGGCGGGTCTGATCGTGCAGCGCGTGCAGGGCACGCAGCGACCCTGTCGCCTTGCGGATGGAGCGCTGACGGAGCTCGACCAGTATCTGGAGCTGCTACGCAAAGCGCTCACGCAGAACTACCGGCGCCTCGACCAAATTTTGGCGCAGCAAGCAGAACGAAAGGACAGGAAAACATGAGTGAGCTGACGCTGACGACCGAAGGCGACACCTTTATCGTCGTGAAACGAAGATTCGAAGCCCCACCAGAAGCCGTTTACCGTGCGCACCTGGAGCCCGAGCTGATTCAACAGTGGTGCCTAGGACCCGAAGGCTGGACAATGCCGGTCTGTATCAATGAGGGTAAACCCGGCGGCAAGCTGCGCTACGAGTGGTCCAATCGCGAAATGGGCGCTGGGTTCTTCCTCACGGGCGAGATCCTCGAACTCGACCCCCCGCACCGCATCGTGCACGTCGAGCGCATGCATTTCCCGGACCCTACGCCCGACAATCACGTCGTGACGACGTTTGCGGCTGACGGCTCGGGAACGCTGATGACCATGCGCATGTCTCTGCCGAACACAGAGACACGCAAGGCAATGCTGGCAACGGGCATGGCCCGTGGCATGGAGACCTCCTATCGGCGGCTCGAGCGCGTTTCCGGCTGGAAGGCTGGCTCGTGAGCCCGACGCGAGCGAAGTCCAGCGCGAGGCCCAGCGTACACGTCAGTATCGACGTACCCGATCTGGAAGCCGGGCTGCGTTTCTACTCGGAGGTCTTCGGCTTCATCGAAACCGCGCGCCCGTTTCCGACCATGGCCATCATTGACGCCAACAACGTCGACGTGTGCATGCACGAGAAGGCGGGCGGCAGCAAAAGCTCAGCGCTCGGCGGCAAGCGCCACTACGAGCGGCACTGGACTCCGGTGCACCTGGACCTGCACGTGCCGGACTTCGACGCGGTTCTGGACAAGCTGCAGATCGCAGGTGGGGCGATCGAAAACGAGTTTCGTGCCCAGGGCCCGAAGCCGGTGGCCTTCTGTAGCGATCCGTTCGGCAACGGCTTCTGCGTCATCGGCGAGTGAGGGCGTCGAGTCAGCCGAGCGCGGCGCGATTTGCCGTCAGAAATTCGCGGACGCTTTGCGGCGCCTTGCCGGTGAGCTCACGCACCGCCGAGCCGAGCGTCGCGAGCTGACCGCGATTTCCCGCTACCTCGAACGACACCAACAGCTGAGCAATGGGCAGCGGCATGCCCGCCCCTTGTAGGTTTCGAGTCGCGGTCTCGGCGCTGACGGCCAAATATTCGACCGGCTTACCCGTCACTTCACTGACGATCGCCGCGAGCTCCGATTGCGTGATTGCGACGGGTCCCGTGACGTCCAACACGGCCTTGCCGTCGAATGGCGCGGACAGCGCAGCGGCCGCTGCCCGCGCGCAATCTTCGCGCGTCACGTAGCTGACTGCGCCGTCGCCAAACGAGTTCACGAGCTTACCGCCGCTCACGGCGTGCGGTAGGCCCATCAGTAAATAGTCCGTGTACATGTTGTTGCGCAGCACGGTGAAGCTCATGCCACTGTCGCGAATCGCGCCCTCCGTGCCCCAGTGATCGGGCGCCAAGGTAATGGGCGACTGCGGGTCGGGGTTGGTCAAGGACGTGTACACCAGGTGCTTCACACCGGCGGCCCGCGCGGCATTCACCGCAGCAAAGTGCTGCTCCAAACGGTGCCCCGGTCGGTCCAAGGCATCGGTGCTGATGATCAAGGCTCGTTCGACGCCTGCGAACGCGGCTTGCAGAGTGGACGGCTGATCGAAGTCACCGGCGCGCACTTCGACGCCTCGTGCGGCAAAGTCGGCCAGCTTGTCTGGTGAACGAGTGACGGCGATCAGTTTTCGCCCTTTGGCCTGCGGGCTGCTCGATAGCAGTTCGACGACGCGGCGACCGAGATGACCTGAAGCCCCCGTAACGAGTAGCGGACCAGTGTTTGACATGGCTGAATTCTGGGCGCCGCGCGGCTCGTGCACAATCCGTCAAATTGGCTTAGTATTGTTCCAAAAGCGGAACAATGCCTCCAAGCCTCGATGACCTAGCCGTTTTTGTCGCCGTAGCGCGCGCCGCCAGTGTGTCCGGCGCGGCCGCCAAGCTGCACCTGCCCAAGTCGACCGTGAGTCGCACACTCGGTCGATTGGAGGAGGCCTTGAATCAGCAGCTCATCCACCGCACGACGCGGCGCTTGCGCCTCAGCGACGCTGGTGAGGCCCTGCTCGCGCAAGCCGAGCCGTTGCTCACTGCGCTTGGGGAAACCCTCTCGCCCGCACCGAGCCCCGAGACGCCACAGGGCCTGCTGCGCATTACCTGCACCATCGATTTCGGCGCGACCGTGATCGCCGAGCTCGTCGCACGCTTCGTGGCACGCTACCCCGCCGTGCAGGTCGAAGTGCAGCTCAGCAATGGCATCGTGGATCTGGTCAGCGGCGGCTTCGATCTCGGCATTCGCTTCAGCACCAAAGAGCGCCTACGGGATTCCACGTTGGTCGCGCGCCGCGCGGGAAAACTGTATACGCGGCTCGTCGCCGCTCCCAACTACTTGGCGCGCCGCGGTACCCCTCGCAACGCGGCTGAGCTGCGTGATCACGAGTGGGTGAGCTACGCCGGAGCCGGCTCACTTCTGCTGGGCCAAGGGCGCCGCAAGCTGCGCATCGCCACGCGCGGTCGCGTTCGCTGCGACGACATGTTCTTCGCCTGCGCGGCCGCGCGCGCCGGCGCCGGAATTGCGCTATTGCCCTGGTTCTTGGCCGAACCGGAGCTCAACGCGGGCACCTTGCGGGCGGTGCTGCCCAAGTTGCAGTTGGCGAGCGGCGCGATCTGGGTGGTCCACCCCCCCGCGCGCAACCTACCGGCAAAAGTCAGCGCATTTCGCGACTTGGTCGTCGAAGCCTTGGCGATTCCCTAGTCGGAAGCAGGGCGATTGGGCGATTCAACGGCCGCCTGCAGTAAGATCGCTCGGCGCCACACCCGTCATGGTGCTACACGTCGCGTCCCAATGAGTAACCCAGACAATTACCTGATCGTCAAAGCCCCGACCAAAGACCGCGCTCGCGGTGCCACAGGCACGAGCCTCAACCTGCGCAAGCGCGGCGCTGCGAATTGGAGTTTGTCGGTCCCCGACGCATCGTTCGCCAGCGGCGACAACACCTGGGAAGAAAGCATTGCCGTGACCGTCAAGCGCTCCGGTGAGTCCGTGGTGTTTTCGCCCAAGGATCTGGAGCGCTTGCGTGCTGAAGCGCATCGCATCCTGAACCCCACGGTCAAGAACCAGCGCTTCGACCGAGACTGATCGCTCGAGCTTCGCAGCCCACGATGGAATAGGGCCCGCCGGCGGTGGGCTTGTTCCTCGTGGCGGCACACACCGCCACGCTGCGCTGCGACTGACAGTCTCCACTTTGCCCGGGGTCTCGGGGTGCATCGGCGATCCTGAGCGTGCACTGAGCCGGCAGAGCGCCTGTGGTATCTGCGGGCGCTCCTTGCCAACCCGCCGCTCCTTGCCAACCCGCCGCCCCTTGCCAACCCGCCGCTCCTTGCTAGCCTGAGGCGGAGGTGCGAGGCGTGTCATTCCGTGCGAACGCAATCGAGTGGGGTTTGGGGCTTCGGCTGGCTGGGCTGACGGTTGCCATGGTCAGCGCCGTGTATGGCGCGGACTTGGCTGTCGGCGTGCCGAGTGCATTCGCTTGCGCACCGCCACAAAACGGCTTCACCGCAGTCCGTATCCTGAATGCCGAGGCTTCGCAGCCACTCGCCGTCGCGAATGACGGGTTCTTCGCGATCGCGGTGAACGGCAATTTCGGCGAGCCGGCAGGCGCGCTCACGCAGCTCGTCGTCGTGGTCACGAATGCCGACGGCGGGGTCGTGAGCGGCAGTCTGCACACCTTACCAGAGCGCACGCAGGTGTATTGGGTCGCTGATGCGCCGCTGCCCGATGGCGCGTACACGGCCGTCGTGTCCGCGCCCGGGAATGCGCCGCCGATCGAAATCAGGCAACCGCTCGCAGTGCATGGCGCGCCGAGTCCACTCGCCCTTGCGCATATCGAACCCAGCGAATGGCTCGAGTTTCGCAGTCTCACGGGCGGCACGCGGCTCAGCTGTAGCCCGGCCGGCTCGTGTGGGCCAATTGAGTTCGGTGAGCTCGTCGAGTCGTCTCCCGGCGTGCGCGTGCGCGTGACTGCCCCGCCGATCAATGGGCAGGTCTATTGGGAGGTACGGTTGCAACCTGTGGGCGGCTCCGATCCTCCGCAAAGGGGCGTGTTCACGGGCGAAGGCGCAGCGCAGGAGTTCATCAGTGAAGTGCGCTTCCCCCAGCGGCTCGCTGAGTATTGCGTCGAGCTGAAGATGATCGATTGGCGCGACAACGGCGAGCTGCTTTCGCCACAGATCTGTTGGAAGCCCGAGTCGTCGGCCATCGTCGACGAAACCGCTATCGTTTCTTCCTGTCCCCAATCACCGTCGCCGGCGCTGCTCCCTTGGTGGTGCAAGAATCGCAAGAACGAGCCGGCCTGTGCGGGCGTCGTTTCACCGGACCAAGGCGGCGGTGCGGGCAGCGCAGGCGCGCCGAGCAACCTCGGTTCTGCCGGTTCCGCCAGTTCTAGCGGGGCCGCCGGAGCCGCGGGCAGCATCGCGAACCCCCCACCACCCTCCGGCGCGGCGCCTGATGATGATGGGTCGAGCAGCGCGTGCAGTATGGGCCGCCCTGCGCGAAGCGCGTCGGGCGTCGGTACGGTCGCGCTGCTCGCGTTCGCGGCGCTCGGACGGCGACGACGGCACGCGAACTAGGGCGCTGCGTCGTCAGCGCGCTTTGAGCGCTCGACCAAAGATCGCGGGCTGATTCTGCTTGAGTGGCCGGGCCGCGCATTGCCACCGGCTGGCGGTGCACTGTCGCCGCTTCCGTCATGAACTCTTGCGCGCGGCGTGACTTCGACCGTCGGCAAGCCGCCGCGAAAAGAAAACGTGAACAAAATTCGCCCGTCGAGACAGTAAGAGCGAAGCCGTTGCTTCAGTGCCTCATTTCCCCGGACAACCTCGCGACAACCTGGCGACGGAGTCCGAGGCGCGATTCCGGTGGCGGTTCGCCAGCTCGAATCGGTGTCAGTCGCCCGCCGCAATCAGGAGATCTCTTGCAAGTGCGTTGCTCCCAGATCCACCAGACAGTCCGCTCGTTGCGATCCACCGCCTGCGTTCGCCTCGGCGTTGCCGCGTTGGCTGCCGGCGCAAGCCTCGCGGGAACCGCCAATGCCAAGCCCTTCATGGAGTACCTCGAGCCGACGCCCACGGTTTCGGCGCTCAGCTCGGCGACTTGGGGCGTGGCGGGAGTGTTGCCGCGAGATTTGTCGAACGGCATCGAGAGCGCCAAGGGCGCGGGTGTGCACCCCGACTACTATTATTGGGACGGACAAATCATCAAGGCCAAAGACGGCAAGTTCCACTTGTTCATGAGCACGTTCTCCGGGAACACGAATTTCGGCACCGGTTGGCAGAACTCCGACGCCTACCATGCCATCAGCCAAACCAACGTGCTTGGCCCGTACCTTCGACAAGACTACGTCTACACCAACAACGGGTCGCACAAAGGGCACAACGTCTCAGCAGTCGAGTTGCCCGACGGCAGCTACGCGGTCGTCGTGAGCGAGGTCGTTCCGTTCACAATCTACAAGTCGAGCTCGCTCGACGGTCCGTGGACGGGTTGCCAACCCACGACGCAGATCGGTGCGTCCAACATCAGCCTCTTCCCGCGCCACGACGGCAGATTCGAGATCGTGGAGCGCAACGGGACCATCGCGATCTCGGACACCCTGTGCGGTACGTACGTGAAACAGAAGCCCACGTGTTCGTACACACAGAACGGCACCGATAGCATATACCCGAAGCGGACTTCGATTCCGGGCGTATCCAATCCGGCCTACACTTGGCAGGAAGATCCGCACATTTGGCGGAGTGGCGGCGTGTACCACATCATCTATTCGGGCTCCGGCGATCGCGTGGGCTGGCACGTGTACTCCGTCGACGGCATCACGAATTGGAAGGACAACGGGTACGCTTGGTCCCCGCGGGACTACCAGAAAATCTTCTGTTACGAGGGCACCACCACCTGCACACAATGGTACAAGATGGAGCGCCCCGGCGTGGTCTTGCAAGACGGTCACCCGACCCACATCACTTGGGCGGTGGCCGATGTCGACAAGGACAACCAAGTTCTGCCTGGCACCAATCACGGCACCAAGATCATCGTCGTGCCCTTCGACGGCGTCGCCTTCGACAAGGACTTTGGTGTCGGCGGTGTCGGCGGTGTCGGCGGCGCTGGGACTGCCGGTGCCTCAAGCGGTGGAGGCGCAGGCGGAAGCAACGGAACCGCTGGCTCGGCTGCCAGCATCGGCGGGCACAGCGCCATCGGGGGGAGCAATGCCGTTGGCGGTTCGTCGAGCGTTTCGGGCGCCGGCGGCACGACGTCGAGCGCGGGCGCGAGCGGCGCCGTAGCGACGGGTGGCGCTTCGGCCGCGGGGGGCACTATCTCGATCGGTGGTGCCCCGAGTAACGGTCTGGGAGGGCATTCGGCGGCTGGTGGTCTTCGAGCAGTTGGCGGCGCGTCGGGCGGTGCGGATGCCAACACGGGTTCCGATGCGGGCGGTTGCGGTTGTCGAATTGCCGGCGGGCACGCGCCATGGAAGTCACTGGCCGTCTTGGGCATTCTCGGTGTGTTGTTCCGCCGACGCGCTAAGCCCCGGAGCAAGCAATAGCCCAATCGTTGGCGCATAGCGCTATGAGTAATATTCTACGGTTCGAGAGATCGACGAAGACTTCATCGAGGTTACGGGCGACGTTTCGCAACAGACTCCGAGAACGCAAGATAGGACTAGTGCAGTGGAGATGCCGAGTCTCCAACTGGCGGATGCCGCCAAGTGCATAGCTGCCAACGCAGCGTGGGCATCAAGAAATGACCATTCCGACTCGCCTAGGGCACGGCTAGTTTGGTGGTGTGTCACTCGACGTACGCGGGCTGCGCTCAGAGGCACGCATCAACTGCTTGCTCTGCCTGCTATTCATCGGCGGGCTGCTCTCGAGCTGTTCGACGGACGAGCCGCCCGATGTTTGCCCAGCCACCAAGTGCGAGCGCAGCGCCTGTCTAGATTCAATCAGCTGTTCTGAACCCTCAGACAGCTTGTCGACTAGGCCCGGCGCCTGTCCGCTGGGGTCGAGTTGTGTGGACGGCGCATGCCAGGTCGTCACGTTTCCTCGGATCGATGATGCGTCGTTGATCGCGGGCTTCAAGGCCGCGGAGTTCGAACTGCGCATCACTTCGAACGAACCTTTGTCTTTCGACTGGAACTCTCCAGATGCCGCCGAGCGGGTGGTGTGTGCGCTCTTTACATCGCCGCCCGAGTTGGCATCAGTCGAGGGAACGGGCGCGCAGGAGTTGCTCCGCATCACGAATGTCTCGCGCTCGCTCGCCCGAGCACGCACCTTCAACACCGAGTCGGCCACGTCTCAGCAGCATTTTTCGTTCCAGATTGGCGACTTGCGAGCGACCCCCGCTACCTCGGGAACATGCCCCACGGCGTTGTCGCTCGGGCGCGGAAGTTTGCCAGCCGATTATCCGATCGATGGGGACGCGCTCCGTGACGCCGCGCGCGGTGCCGAGAATGACGCCGCTTGGTGTTACCCCCGGGCTGATGAACGCTCGCGGTGACTGGGCGCGCCCACCCGGAGTGCGTTGCTTCGAACTCGGGAGCGCTTCGCTCGGAGCGAACCGGCGTCGCCGCGCCCCTTGCCACCCCGGCACTTTGGCCAATGGACGCACGGCGCGTGGATTGCAGACCGGAGTTGCGAGGGGCAGCCTTTTTATGACCTGGCACCGGGCGGTTTTTCCGCATTGCCCGGCGACTTTTGCGGCATTTGAGCTATGCTACCCGCATGGAACGTGGCGTCGTGGTTCGCGGAAGGTTGCGCGGCCGGCACATCGAGCTCGATGAGGGAGTCGACGAGCTCGACGGAGAGGTCGAAGTCTTTCTTCGTGCCGTGGGTAGCACTCCACGTCCACCGGACGTGCTCGAAGTGATCGCGAGTCTACCCCTAGGCACCCGAAGCAAGGGCGATATCGATAACCAACTCGCGGAAGACCGAGCGGGCTGGTCGGGTCGTGGCTGACATCTATCTGGATGCCTGTTGCTTCATCTACCTTGTGGAGGGGCAGCCAGAGTGGCGGACCGTCGTCGAACAACGGCTCCGCAGCCTCGAACCGCTTTCGAAGCTGATCACGTCGCAGCTAGCTCGGCTCGAATGTCGAACGAAGCCAATGCGAGATGGAAATCGCTCACTTCTCGAGCGCTATGACACGCTGTTCGGAGCCGACCGTGTCGCGGTGTTGGACGTGAGCGAGCAAGTCATCGATCGCGCAACGGACCTGCGAGCACGACACGGGTTCAAGACGCCGGACGCGATACACCTGGCGACTGCGCTCGAATCCTCAGCCGCGGAGTTCTGGACGGGGGATGCTGCTCTATCGCGCTGCACTGACATCGCGGTTACGGTGCTGCTCCCCACCTAGGTCGATGGGAAAATCGCCGCCGCCCAAGCCATCTCACGACTCGCCGACCGCATCAGCAGAACGAGCGCTGATCGGAGCGAGGCTGGACGAGGAGATGCTGCGGCTTCATCGCCTGGAAGCTGAGCGCGTGGAAGCGAAGGCTCGCGTTGAGGCGCTGCGCGGCGAGCTAGGCACGTTCGCCTTAGATCGCGACGTAGAGTCGGGCGGACCTACCAATCCTCCACGCACCGCGTTCGAGAAAGTGATGCTCTTCCGGCAGCTTTTTCGGGGGCGGGAGGATCTCTATCCAGTCCGCTTCGTTAGTAAGAAGACTGGTAAAGGCGGTTATGCGCCCGAATGCTCGAACAAATTCGTGGCTGGCCTGTGCAAGTTGCCGACGGTGAAGTGTGGTGATTGTAAGAGTCAGGCGTTCCGTCCAGTTGACGATAACGCGGTGCTTCGACATCTGCAGGGAAAACAAGTGATGGGAGTTTATCCAATGCTCCCCGATGAGACTTGTTGGTTTCTGGCTGCCGACTTCGACAAGAGCAGTTGGAAGGATGATGTTCGCGCGTTAGCGGAGACAGCTAGAGGGCGCGGGTTACCTTTCCTGGTGGAGCGATCGCGATCTGGGAACGGTGCGCATGTCTGGTTCTTCTTCTCGGAGCCTGTTCCGGCGGCGGTCGCGCGTAAGATGGCCTGCCATCTCCTCACGGAGACCATGGCTTCGCGTCACGAGCTCAGCATGGATTCCTACGATCGACTATTTCCAAGTCAGGACACCATGCCGCGCGGCGGATTTGGAAATCTGATCGCCCTGCCGCTTCAACGCGGCCCTCGTCAAGCCGGGAACTCCGTGTTCCTTGACGAACATCTGCAAGCGTATTCTGACGACCAGCAATGGTCTGTCCTCGCATCCGTACGTCGGATCGATGCCCCAGTTGTGGAACGCATCGCGGCGGAAGCGACACGTGCGGGAGGCAGCGTCGGTGTTCGCAGCGTGCAGGCGTCCGATGATGGGGAGCAGGTGGCGGCACCCTGGATGCGCCCTCCTTCGGGGATGCCACGCACGCACCGCCTAGCGGGGCCGATGCCGGCGCGCGTGTCGGCGGTCCTGGCGCAACGGCTGTTCGTCGTGAATGAGGGCGTCCCGTCGCCGCTCCTGAATCAGATTAAGCGCTTGGCGGCCTTTCAGAACCCCGAGTTCTACAAGAGGCAGAGCCTGCGTCTCTCCACCGTGAGGACTCCGCGGGTGATCGAATGCGCCGAGGAATTGGCGGCGCACGTCGCTCTCCCGAGAGGTTGCAGAACTGAGCTCGAGGAGCTGCTTGCTGCGAACGGCGTCGCCCTCGACGTTGTCGACGAGCGTGTCGTCGGTGCGCCGCTAGCCGTACGGTTCCAGGGCTCACTCACGGCTGTTCAACAAGCCGCCGCAGCGGCCCTCCTCGCGCACGACATGGGCGTCTTCGTTGCTCCGCCCGGTGTTGGCAAGACGGTGGTCGGCACCTACTTGGTCGGGGCGCGCGCATGCAGCACCCTGGTTCTGGTCCATCGTCGTCCATTGCTCGATCAGTGGCTCGCGCAGCTCGCTCACTTTCTGGGTCTGCAAACCAAGGATATCGGTCAAATCGCAGGCTCGAAGCGCACTCCGACCGGCCGCCTCGATGTCGCGATGATCCAGAGCCTCGTGCGCAAGGACTCCGTCGCGGATCTCATAGCCGGCTATGGTCAGGTCATCGTTGACGAATGTCACCACGTCCCCGCTGTGCAGTTCGAGCGCGTGCTACGTGAGGTGAAGGCTCGCTATGTCGTCGGACTCACCGCCACGCCGCAGCGCCGTGACGGGCACCAGCCGATTGCGGCGATGCAGCTCGGCCCGGTGCGCTTCAAAGTCGCCGCCAAATCGCAGATCGCCGCGCGGCCGTTTGAACACCGGTTGGTGGTACGTGAGACGACTTTTCGCATGCCCGCTTCTGACGAGCAGACGAGCATTCAGCAAATCTACGCGGCCCTGACCAGGGATGAGACGCGGAACGTAGTCATTTCCAATGACGTCATTCGTGCTCTCGAAGAGGGGCGCTCGCCGATTCTGATCACTGAGCGCAAGGAACATCTGGACTACTTCGTTCGACGCTTCGAACGCATCGCGCGACACCTTGTTGTACTACAAGGTGGCATGGGGGTGAAAGCGGATCGCGCCACGCGAGCACAGCTCGAAGGCATCCCGTCGGACGAGCCGCGATTACTGCTCGCAACTGGACGATACATCGGCGAGGGATTCGATGACCCACGGTTAGATACCCTGTTCCTTGCACTGCCCGTGTCGTGGAAGGGCACGCTCGTGCAATACACAGGCCGTCTGCACCGCTTGCATCCTGGGAAAAGCGAGGTGCGAATCTTCGATTATGTCGATCTTCGCGTTCCAGTGCTTTTGCGTATGTTCGAGAAGAGGCTTCGCGGATATCGCGCAATCGGTTACGCGCGCGGCGAGGCCCCGCTCGGATATGGAGAACCGAACGAAGCGGATGATGAGGACGTGCTTCGCGCCTTTGACCACGAGTCTGCGACCCACCGGAGTGAGGAGTTCATCGAAGATCCCGAAGCGCCCGGGAGGTCGACCCCGTGACTGAGAGGCTGAAGCGCCAACGGCAGCCACGAGTGATCCCGCCGGACGAGGTTCCGCTTGATCAGGGCGCGAGCGATGGGACGGACGAGTGGAAACAGGTTGATGGCGTTCCATTTCACCACTGGGATCGCTGGCTTCTACGACTCGCCTTGGACGAACCCGAAGGACTCCGTTCGATATCGTCGAAGTTTCGAGCGCGCGCGAGAACGAAGAAGGGCATAGACGAGATTGCGGAAGCGATGCTCGCTCAGCTCGACGACCTTGGTGTCCGCCTCGCCCAAATTGGGGCCGAACCTAACACCATGCTTGACGAGCCGGAGCGCACGAGCAAGTGGCTGCAACGCAAAGCCTCTCGCCGCATCTGGGAAGCCAGCACAATTCGCCGTACCAAGGCGATGGCGCGGACCCCGAGACGGGTCCTCGAAGAGCGCGCGTTGCTCGGAAACTGGGGTGCATTTCCCGAGTCGCCTGCGCCCGACTACGCTGCGCTAAAGTCCGCAGTCGGGGAGGGGTACTACGACTACCGAGGCACCGCGATTGTCGTGCTTTCGCTCGAAACTACAGGTGCACGGTGTATGTCGTCCTCAACAAGCGATCTGCAACGGTTGGCGATACACCGCGCAATGCTCTCGGCCGCGATCGGGGCCATGGCACAAGTCGACGATTCCCTAACAGAGCTCGCCGAGCATTTTCGAGAGCATGAACACGCCTACCTCGCGCTCCTGCGCGACCACTGTGAAATTCCCGGCCTACTGCGCGATTTGCTCGAGCTCGCGGTGTGGGAAGACTACGGCCTCTTCTGCGAGGTCGAGACATTCCTCCGCGCACTCCCGAACGGGCCCGCACGTGCAGCCGCGCGAGAGCTTGACGAGGTTATCGTTGAGCTCGTGCGGTTCGAGCTCGATTACCAGCTTGGCAAGGCGAGGGCGCTTCGTAGCGTTCTTGGGGATGTTGCCTCGCTCTAGAGGTTGGGGCGATCCTACTGAGGGCTGCCTAGACGCGCACCCAAGGACACCACAAAGCCCGCCTGCCGCGCGCGGTTCAAGCACGCACTAGCTACAGCTGCTTCACATTGCGCCGATAAATCGGGTAGTGCTCGCCCAGACGGCGGCGCCGCGTTACCCTCTCCGACATGGCTAGCGCTGCAGTTACCGGGATCCTCCACGGGAATACAATCACGTTGGATGGGCCGGTCCCCCCGCTCGAAGGCCAGCGCGTCCGAATAGTGATCGCCCTGATGGATGAAGAGGTCGAGCTTGCACCCGGCGAGCAGGCGAAGGCTTGGAAAGAGTGGATCACGGGTGGTCCTCAGGGGCCGATCGAGAATGACGGCGAGCCGGAGTTTCCTTGATTCGACGCGGCGACATCCGCTGGTTCCGTTTCAGCGCGCCTGACAAGAAGCGCCCTGTGCTCGTGCTCGGCCGCGACGACGTTCTGCCGTCTTTGTCGCAGGTCCCAGTTATCCCGCTGTCGACGCAGGCGAGGGGATTGGCGTGGGAGGTCGGCCTTTCCGAGGCCGACGGGCTTCCGAGTGCCTGTGTCCTGAAGGTCGAGTGGATTCGGATCGTCGAGCCGGCGCAGCTGGGGCCGCTCATTGCAACGTTGCCTTCGGCGCGATGGGAGCATGTGAAAACCGCTCTCCTCGACGTGCTCGGTTTCTAAAAACGAAGACCGCGGCTGGGGCGCCTTGCCAAGTGCCTTCGGCTTGGGGTAATTAGAACGCCGTGGCGTCGTTCGGCGCCGGTTCCACTTGGCCCTCCCCGAGGCCAACCAGAGTGGAACGAAGCGGGTCACACCGCGCGAGCAGGCCACGGAAGCGTTCGTTTCGGTGCCTCGTCATGACCTTGCGGGGGAGGTTGAGTAGCGAGGCATACCCGGAAAGGAACGTGATCATGCCAAGCAATCGTAAGCGTCGCATTCGTCAGCTCATGGCCGAATCCAGCATGAGCTATCAGGCCGTCCTGAATTCTCTTGAGAATCGTGGTGGGCAACAAAATCCCGTCCCCTGGCTCATTGAAAAGACGGCCATCGCTCTTGGGGAAGCCGCTCGTTTGGTTGACCTTGCAAACGAGCCAGACACCAATGCCTGGTACCGCGAAGCGTTGAAGGCCGCTGCACTACCAATGATCGCGCGCCTCGCACCCGTTGTCGCAGTCCTGTGCGATCGCCCCGAGACTGCCAACGAGCCGCACAAGTGGGAGCCCATCGCGAAAGGCGGGACGCCAGCGCTCCGGGCATGGATCGCCCAGCATGACCTCGAGCGCGATATTGGCGACTGCGTGAGCTCGGTCGGACCGAGTCTTTCAACGCCACATGCCATCGCCTACGATCGCGCAGAGCGCATCGAGAAGCCGCCGATCCCATCGGACGTCGCGAATCGGGCTTCGATTCAGGCGCGTCTGCTAAGCAACTGCGCGGCATGGCTATTCCGGCATAATCCAGCGCCGACTGCTCAGCGCCTTCTGCTCTGGATCATGGGCAGGCTCGAAGGCGGCGAATTCGTCGATGCCGTCACGCTTTCGCGAAGGCTGTTGGCGAGCGACATCGACGCTACCAGTGCGGAGACGAGCGAAGCCTATCGCGCGCTCTGCGAAGCGGGCGTGCTCGAGCGAGCGGACTATCTTCCGTCCCCTGGGAACCCGGACTGCTTCCGCGTACGAGTCGCGCTTTTGGGCAACAACGAGAGCAAGTACCCACGCGAATTCCAGCCAGAGACGTTCGGCCCAGGGCGAAAGGACGGTTGGCGCCCATCCTGGCAAGAGGGGTAGCGGACCCGGGTACAACGCGCCTCTCGCCCCGAGAAAACGGCTGCGATTCGCGATTTTCCTTGCCCACAAAAAGTCGAAAACCCCAGCGTGTGCCGGGGTTTTCAGTGGAGGCGCCGGGAATTGAAGCCGAGCGACCCGAGCGGAATCGGTGGGAAGCAGCGGCAAACCACTGGAACTCACGCCTCCGCAGCCCAATCAGATTCCCGCGAGTTCCCGCATGTTCCCGCGGGTCATGACGCACGACATGTAGCCGAGCTCGCAGCTGCCTACCTCGCCGCAGCCGCTCGAGGCGAGCCACGGCGCGCCCTGGCGATCGTGTTGGCTGAGGCTGTCCTCGGGAGCGACGCCGTTCGCCTCGCTCGCGCGGTGCTCGATGGAGGCGATTTCGCTCTCGAGCGTGCGACCGACCTGGCCGAGACCGTTCTCCGCTCGACCGCGGAGGTCGAACAGGTTGCGGAGGCCTCCGACGCTTCAGTGACGTCACGGGGCCGCCCGTGATGGCGCTGCCCGCCCCGGGACATGTCAGGCAGCTTGCAGAGCGCCAGACTCGCGAAATTTACTGGCGCTGTCTTGGTGCGCTCGCGCGGCGGGGCAGGGTGCCAAACGTCGCGCTGAGTCACCCGGCAGTCAGATTGCTGCTATTCCTGCTCGGCCAATGCCCAGGGTACTTCGCACACCAAAAGGTCATTGCACAGGCGATCGAGTCCAACTTGACCACAGTCCGGAAGGCGCTCGTCGAACTGCGCGAGGTGGGCTTTGTCTCTTGGGACCTGATCCCGCCGCATCACCCGCTGCCCACGGGGAAGTACACCCGGACGAACGTCAATCAGTACTTCGTTGAAGCAGACACACTCCTACGTGCCGTCGGCGGAGACGAGGCCGCCGGCCCACCGAAAACGGTGGCGCCGACGCATCCGAATTCGAGCGCGTCTACTGGTACGGATCCTAAATTTGAACAAGATCCCCCCCAACCCCCCAGGGGCTGCTCGAAGCTGCCGCCCGACAGGCCCTCGGGCAAGGGGGAGATTCAATTTTCAAAATTCCGCGGAGCGAGACCAGCATTGGGGCAACCGCACACCGTGGCGGGTGAAGGTCGCGCCGATCCGGGCCACTCGCGAACGGTGCAACCGGAGATGGAAAAGATCCTAGCGGCGTGGCGGACCTGGGACCTCGGCGAACCTGACGAGCGGTCGATGCGGGCGCTGAGAAATCGGCACGCCGAGGGCGCGACCAGCGAACAGCTTGCGATGGCCGTGGAAGGAGCGAGACACGACGAATGGCTGCGGCAAGGCCGCGCGAAATCGCCTTTCGGGGTGGTTTTCGCGTCACTCGCGAGCGTCGATCGGTTCGCTTCCTCCGGCCGAGAGCACGCTCGAAGGACTGAAGCCGCGGCCTGCGAGCGAGCGGCTGAACGGCGCACGGCGCGTCCGCGGTTTGACGACGTTGCAGCGCTAAGCCCGGCCGAGAGTGCGGAACTTGTAGCACTCGCACTGAGAACTGTAGCCTACCCCGGCTCCGATTATTCTTCTATACCGACCAGCAATTTTCTCCCCGCCCTCGCAACTCCTGCGCGATCATCGCCCGTCTGCGCGAGAATACCTTGCCCCAAGCCGCAGCAGAAATACTAGTTAGCCGGAACTGAGAATACATATGAGTGGCTCCGCCGTGTTCGAGAACTGGAAGGCCCACCTGAACGGGGTGGAGACAGACGTCATTTTCGAATTTCCTGCATACTCCGATACAGACGGGGTCGCTGAAGTTCGATCGGACTTTGGACCGTATGAGGTCTTATCGGCGATGCGAGAGATCCCGGCGCTCACGGACTGTCCGTCGGTCATCCTGAGGATTCGTCGGCACGTTTGGCCCAGCGGCGATCACGCTGCCGGCGATATACCAAGTGAACTCGTTGCGTTGCTCTCGTTGCTCTCCGGCACTCGTCTCGCCTCTGCCACCAACTACAGTCGACGGTTCGGCTTCAACGGCGATCCCTTGGGAGAGCCCATTCATAGTCACCAAGCGGTTGTCGTCCCTAAACCGATAATGACTGCGCCGGTGCTTCCCCACGTGCTCAAACGTCGGATCCACGACTTGACGCTCATCAAGAGGTTCATTGAACTAAGCGAGGAGCAGTCCGTCATGGTTGCCAAAGCGTCCCGCCTTTACCAGCAGGCATTGTGGTACGCCGAAGCGCAGCCCGAGTTCTGCTGGTTGATGCTGGTGTCTGCCGTCGAGGTGGCCGCTGGCGCCTGGAGAAAGGGGCGCCTCCCGCCCGAGGACCAGCTTAGGGAGCTTCGCCCGAAAGTCGCTGATATGCTTTTGGCGGCTGGAGGTCAGGATTTGCTCACCGGGGTTGCGAAGGAATTCGCCGACTACATGGGGGCTACGCGCAAGTTTGTTCAGTTTCTCACGCGGTTCAGCGACCCCGCAGACCAAGACGAGCGTTGGGAGAAGAGTCTGAAATTTATCTACGGTGCTCGATCGAAAGCGCTGCACAGCGGGGCCGCAATTCCTCAAGTGATGCCACTGGCGCTCGAACGGTTTGAGCGCATCGTCCAGGCCAGCTTGGTACGGTGGTGGAAAGAGCTCCCGGGCGCGTCGTCTGTCTAACTCCGGCCGACCCAGGCTACTTGTAACCACGAGGCATCTATCTCGAACCCGTGACCCCGGCCGTCGCTCCGCTCCGAGCCTGCTCGATGCCGGAATCAACGCCGGGGTTCCGCCGGAACCACGCCTGGAGTGCAATCGAATACGCACCTGATGCCACGCGGTACGCACCAGGTTTTTTGCCCGCAGCGACGGATTGCTCAATGATCCGCACGGATGCTGAAATGGCTGACGGGTGAATTCTGGCTCGATCACCGCGCGAATGGCGGAAGTGTCATCTTCCGACGCACATTACAGAGCACAGGGCTGATCTTCTTCGTTGGGCTCTGGATACAGCAGGCCTTCGATCCAAGTCGGACCTTTAGCCCATCGTGGCGAGAAGCGTGTGCTGCCCTCAGTGGCAATCTGGAGTGGCTTGGAGCCATCGCTGCCGTTACGTACGCGGCGTACTACACGCGCTTCTCCGCCCAATGGTCATATTTAGCGGACGCCTACAATCAGATCAAACAAACGGAGGTCGCTGCGCGTGCGCAGGATCCATTCTTCGACTGCAATCGCGAAAGACGGCGCATCCTGGCGGAATGGAAAGCAGCATTCATCGACGATGCGGACGTGCTGCATTTGGCTGCCCAAAAGTCGTTCGCATCCATCGTGATCGTGTGGGCGCGAGACGATCTCGTCTGTGAGAGCTTCGCCGAGGGAACCCATCGGGTAACCGAAGAAAAGCGACTTAAGCGGATCGTCGAAAGTGCCGAAGCCGGCTTCAGGAGAAGCCGCGGCATTCCAGAGGCGCCTGAAGCTCGGTGTTCGAGCGGGTGGTCGCGACTATTTCGTTGATGCAAGCGACGAAATTGAGAAGGTCTTCGATTGACTCAGTTTGGGTTGCACGACACTCCGGCAGAGCCCACCCCAACAAACCGTTGATGCAGACGACCGACTCGTCGTGCTCATCAAGCCCCCTCACGCGCTCGTTGCAACCTGCTGCGGTTTCCGGTGCGGTCGCAGCGTAACGGCTGTACATTACACACACTGAGAGGTGCGATGATCCACTACGTTGCGTATCACAGCTCACGAGTCATGGGCCGAACCTACGCGCCAAACAAAGACTTCCAATTCTTCAGCAAGAAACCGGAGAGGCTCCTGCGCGGGGCCATCGGTGCGTGGGCGTGGGTAATCCTTGGCGAGCGCGAGCAGTCCAGTACTCGGTACCAGTTGGTTGGCGTGTACTCACCGACCGAGGTCAGGACCGACGGAGACGGGGCCGTGATCGCCGGGCCCGGAAGTCCATTCGACCCACCGCTCGCACTGAACGATCTAGGCTGGTTTAAAGAGCTGCTCAGCGAGCAAGGAAACTTTGGCTTTGGCTTCAACCCCATCTCGAGCGAAGACGTAATCCGCGAGCTTGAGCGGCTTCTTGCCGCCGTACCACGTCAACCAGTCGGCGAAGACCCGGCTATATTTTTCGCGCGCGAGGACCCGGCTGCACACGACCGCCTTCAGTCTTGGCGACGCGACCACGGTGACGGATTCGTTTTGAACTGCGTGCGCTCAACCGCTGGGCTCCTTCACCGCGTCGATTGTCCCCACATGGGGGACGACGCGTGGACAACGGAAATCGGTCAGGATCTTGCCCGGCAACGCAAAGTCTGCTCGCTGAGCCTGTACTCCCTCCGAACTTGGGCCGGCACGCACGGAATTTCTGAACTCAAGATTTGTTCAGACTGTCGACCGATCGAAGATGACCAATTTCTGATCGAGCATACCGAGGCCTTGACCGTGCAAGGCTTCATCGCGCCCGCCAACGCTGGTGACGCTCGGCGTAGGGTGCTGTCGAGCATTGTGCAGCGGCAGGGGCAGCCTGCATTCCGCAATTCGCTCATTGCGGCATACTCAAGTCGATGCGCAATCACGGAGTGCAGCATTGAAGCGGTTCTCGAGGCTGCGCACATCATCCCGTACCGGGGGATGTGGACAAACCATCCGCGAAACGGACTACTCTTGCGAGCAGACGTGCACACACTCTTCGACCTTGGCCTTCTCGCGGTCCATGCAGAAACGATGACTGTAATTGTTTCTCCGAAGCTTGCGAGTTCGCAGTATGCTTTGTTCGCCGGAAACAAACTCGGTCAACCCGCAGATCCGACACTTGGGGCGGAAGCCTGGGCGCTCGAAGAGCACCGCAGACGGAGCGGTCTAACTCCCTGTTGATGCTGATGAAACGCTCGCTTCGCTCGGCCTTGGCTTGGCTCGGAGGAAAGACGATGCCCGACACGTCGACACGTCGGCCCAGGCGGATAGTCGTTCGCCGACGGAAGTTGCCCGGCGGTGTGCGTCTCAATAGGTTCGTTCGTAGCCATGCGGAGCTTCGTTCCGTGTGGTTGGGCTCCTGCGCGTGTTAGCGACGCTCGTGAGCCGTTACTGCGTTACTGCCTGGCCACCAACGCCGACATGACGCAGCGCCGCAGCGCCAGAGCTGTCCAACCCCTATGCCGGGGCAGTACGCATGGAAAGATGGGGCCATTGTGACCCAGGGGGGAGCGGCCTTTCGGGCGCGGATGGCGAAATGGCACTCTCTGGTGCTACGTCGGCATGGCGGGCAGGGCGCTCGCCAGCGCGGCTCGGAGGTTCTCACCCTTCTCCTTGTCTCCAAGCAACCGCTCCACTCTTTCCAGGAGCTCGTCGGTGCTCTTGAGCCCGAGAACACCGGCCGCAATCGAGAGTAACGTCTTGTTGTCGAAAAGCTTGAGCACTGCAGCCAAGTCGGTGCTGGCGACTGTATTATCGAACGTCGTTTTAAATTCCTTGAACGTGGCTGCTAAGTCGATGCTCGCGATCTCGCTCTGGTAGTTAGCTTGCAATGCGGCAAGGTCTGTCGCGCCGTTTGCTATTCGTTTTAGCCGCGCATCGAGCCAGCGCGACACATATCGGGCAGTTACCGCATCTACTTGAGCTTTCGCGACCTCCAACACTTTCTTCTTCAGTAGTGCCAGTCGCTTATTTGCATCCACTGCGAGCGCCTCCGAGAGCGCCTCAAACACGTCGGGTAGTAGCAAGAGGTTTTCCACTTCCGCGACCGGCAATGCATGCACATCGAGCTTCAGCAGTGAGGCTACCTCTTCTGGGGACCGGTGGTCGGCGTCGACGATTCCCTTCGCTTTGAGCCAGTGCAGCGCCGCGCTGCCCTTGTAACTCGCCACCGAGTGGATCACCGCTGCGCAAGAGCCAATCGGCAAGATGGTGAAATCCGGATAGTGATGGCGGTAGAGCATAGCGTCGAGGCTGCCCCGCTCGCCTTCGACAAATAGGATCGGTTTCCGGCTGCCGACGATTTCGGCGACGACGTGGTCCGGCAATCCGGTGTCTCGCGGTACTTCGGCAATGTCCCACGAAGGTGGATTGTGGTTGTATGAGCGAATAAAGTATTTGGCTTTGGCAGGGCGGGAGACAGCGAAATCGAGATCGTGAGTGATATAGAGAAACGCACAATCGGGCCTGGTTCTTTCGATCGCGTCCCACAGCTGACCGAGAATCGCCTTATGCACGTGCCCCTCGGGTTCATCGATGATAATGAGGCTGTCGGCAGGTGCCAACAGACACTGGCCAAGGAAATAGAAGATGACGCGTTCCCCATCGCTCATCTGCGAAGCGTTGTAGGGCTCGCTGCTGGATTTGGAGGCCTGTACTTGGATTGTGGACTCCTGCGCTTGCAACTTCCTGTGTGGCAGTAGCTCAGCCCATAAGCCCACAAGCCGCTCCAGCTTGCTCACCGAAAGTGGGGCTGTTGGGTTGCTTCTTGATACTTCCCGATCTTGAAGCGCTACCCTATTGTTCTCCGCGAAGAGATGTTGCAGCAAGCCATCAAAATCTTCGAGACGGTGAACGGCGGCGTTGCCTCGCCATCGGATATTCTCCTTCTGCTGGGGTAGCGTCGCATCTGCGTTTCCGTGAAGATGTGTGTTCTGAGCTCGCTCGAGACTGACTAATTGGATGTCGTCTTTTAGCGTAAGTGTCTTGTGCGCAGATATGCGGTGCACGGGTTTTGTTAACATCTCGTGCTCGATATGGACCCCGAGTCGTGTTTTTCCGGAGCCATTCGCGCCGATGATCACAACCGTGTGCCCTGCTTCCAGAACAAGTGTTGCCGCTGAGCCATCTGGTTTTCGAATCGGAATTTCGACCATATCTATGCCTGTACTGTTCGACTTCGTCGTGCTCAAGTTCTCGCTTCCGTAGCCGGGACGTAAGCGGCGTCATCGGGACGACGACTGCCACGACATTCTGCAAATGTCGGCTCCTGTGACGCAGTGTGACCGACATTGCGCGAGAAAGATCGTTGCTGATGCGCGTGGGCAGGGGGGAACCCCTGTGGCCGCTGAACCTATCGGCGCAGTCCGAAATCGTCAACCACATATGGGCCCTCAATACTGCAGCCTTTCATTGCGTCACTTGGATTTCGCCGCTACAAAACCGAAAATATCCGGGAAATCCTTCTGCAACTTGGCCGTAAGCTCGTGTTCCGGAAAACGGGCAACCGCTTCGCTCCATGCCGAAATAGCTCCCGGCAGATTGCGGTCGTTCCAAAGGACGCCGCCCAGATTGAAATGGGCGAGAGCGTATCCGGGCTCCAGTTCGATCGCGCGTCGATACCCCTCAGCGGCAGCCTGGATATTGCCGACACGTTCTTGCGAGAACGCTATCTGGAACCAAACGGGGGAATCGACGTCAGGGGTCTTTGTAAGTGGCAAGAGGGCAGCAAGCGCATCCTCATAGCGGCCGAGATGGTTGAGCGTGACCGCCAGACAGTGGGCGTACCGATCGGGCTTCAATTCAAATGCGCGATGAAAGGCCGCCTCAGCCTGGACCCAGTCGCCGTCGGTCTTGGCCCAGTGCCCGACGCGATCCCAGACAAGCGCCGCGTCGACGCCAGGGGAAGCCATCAGTGTTTTGGCCTGCGCTTTGAATTGATCAAAGTCGAGGCGGGTGTCGACGCCCCGCTCGTGCAGCAGCCACGCGCACGTGAACGCTTCCGTAATGCCCACAACGCTGCCGCTGTGAAATTTCAAGAACTTTCGCCAGAATTTGAGCGCCTGGGTCGCGGCCAACGTACTCTTCTTGCCGTGCGCTCTGACGAGCCTTGCGCACCAGGGCCATTCCCAAGCATCAAGCAGGTCGCTTCCGACGACCGCATCAATGGCGGCGAATGCAGCATTCGTGTCGTCGAGCTCGAAGAGTGCGGCGGCCCGCCAAGCGTTGACGGGACGCATGGTCACCGCGCTGCCAGGGGCAGTCGAGACCAGATCGAGGTGTTCTATCGACTGGTGCAAATCCTTCGAGTGCTTTCGGTGCCAAAGCCCAAGCGCCATGTGCGCTTCAGCCAGATCGGGATTGAACGTCAGCGCCGTCTCAAACGCGCCGCGCGCTTGCTCCCAATCGCCAGAGGCCTCGAGAGCTGCCCCGAGGTTCTTCCAGCACTGGGCTCCGATGCCTTTCGCATCCTTGTTCAGCGCCGCAATCGCGGCTCGGAAGCTCGCGGCAGCATCCTCGTGCTGTTTCAGCGCGAGATGCGCATTGCCTACGGCATACGCAATGCTGGTGGGCGTGATTCTCGGCTGAACCGTGTCCCGCGTCCCAAAGTACCGAAGCGCGTCGCGCACGCGTTCGACGCTAAATGGCTTATCATTCAGGCCGAGGTTGATCTCCGACATATACAGCCAGTCAATGCTTGGTGGGGCGTCTCCGATGACGGCTCGAAATTGGTCGAACGACCGCGAGATCTGCGCGTCATTGCCGCTCTCATAAAGTTCGCGCAACAACGTTGCCGCAGGGCCCGCCGAGCCAGGCACCGTGATGCGAGGCACGGCCTTCGCTGCCACTGCCGCCAGGCGCTCAGGCGGCGTGGCCGCCCATTCGAGACGGTCGTCACGGGAAGCGCGGCTTCGCGCAAGGGCGAGGGCGTGTAACCTACGCTGATAGGTGTCGTCGAACGCCTCGGTGAACCGGACGGTTATTGTCTCCTGGTTCTTCCACGCCTCCACCGCTTGTTCGTAGTGGGAATATACGTCCTCCGCCGGTCGGGCCAGCAGCGTTCCGTCGGAGCTTCGATGGCAGACGTAGAGCGAGTCGGAGTGTGTCAAGAGGTAGTTCAAATTGCGGCGAGCCACTGTCACGCTTGTCGAGCCGTCGGCCTTCGCAGGATCGGTTGTTCCCTTCAGCTGCACGTGGATGCGAACGTTGGTGCGGGCGCTGCCATCGATGACCTCGAGCTGATAGTCGCTCCCGTAGTCGTTGCGATCCTTCCGCTGGTAAGAGAACAAGCGGGTGGCCTGCAGGGCTGCCTCGAAGGCGGCCTCCGCTCCGTCCTGAATTGGCTGAGCCGGGTTCTGGATCGGAAAATCGTCGATGCTGCCCACCATCGGCACGTTACCACTGGTTGCGGGCGCGCGTCGCTATTCCAGTTGCTTGATGCGTTTGTCCGAAATCCCCATGTTCCTACAACTGCACTCTTTCCACTTCCGCCCTCAACACTTTCCCGTCCTTGCGGATGTAAAGCCGCGTTGTGCGCGCGTCCGCATGGCCTGCAAGTGCTTGCGCGTCTTCGAGCGTGCCGCCGTTCTCGTGGTGGATCGTGAGCCCCGTTGCCCGGAATGAGTGATTGCAGATAGAGGAGGGGAGTCCCGCCGCCTTGCAGCGGCGCTTGACCGCCTCGAGGGTGGCCGCTTCGCGCATCGCTTTACCCGAGAGCGTGCCGCTTCGGCGCGGTGGGCTCTGAAACAACGCCTCGCGGCTCTTGGGCTCGAATCCGGCAGCAGCGACGTAGGCGCGTAGATACTCCCGCGTGCGGTGATGGCTGGGAATGCGGCGCTCCTTGCCGCCTTTTTCATGGAGGACGAGCCAGGCGTTTTCGCCTTCGTCCTCGAAGTCCCGCACGGTCATCTTCACGAGCGCGCCGACGCGCACGAAGCCGAACAGCATCACCGCGAAGGGCGCTCTATCCCTGAGTTAGAATATCCTGCGCGTCGGTGATCGCTTCCGCGTCGAGGAGCGCGAACAGCGCCCGCGCTTCCGCGCGTTCAAGCACCGGCGTCTTGCCTTCGTCGACGACCAGGCGCGGCGTGCGGAGGGAGAGGGCCGGGTTGTGGCTGATCACGCCTTTCTCGGTGAGATAGTCGAGCCAGTGCCGCAGGCCCGAGGCGTGCAGCTTGAGGCTCGCGATGCTGATCGCGCGGCGCAATTTCTCGAAATACCCCGCGATCGTCGTCGGCTCGAGATCGAGCAGCGCGACGCCGTTGAGCGACGCCCAGGCGCAGAACCGCTGCACCGCGCGCCCATAGGCGCGTCGCGTGTGCATATTCGGGACGCGCCGACCAACAGTTTCTCGCCGTTCCCTCGCGAATGCCCCAACGCGATCGCCGCTCCGCTCGTCCGCGCGTGACACCTTGCGCCAAGGCCGGTGCAGAAATACAAGTTGGGCGGACTCGGACTCGCCGGTGACCGAACCGCGTGCGCTGACGGAGCAGGAGCAAACCCTGATTCGTGGTTGCTTGACCATGATCGGCTGAGTTCCTGGACCCCGATCAGCTACTGCGCACTGCGCAGGCGATCGGTCAATGACGAGCGAGCTCTGCGTTCATCCAGAGCATGGCGTACAAAGCATGCAGACGCCCTGATCGTTGCGTTCCTCCGGCGTTCGCCTTCCTTCGCAAGTTCTCGATCTCTCTTCGGGCACGCTTTTGAACCATGGCCAGCGCGCTGTCCTTGGTTTCATTGGAGGCAGCCGACAGTGCGTCTCTCGGAACTTGGATAACTGAGATTCGACCTCGGTATACCTCTGGCACGTACACGCGGCACTCGGACACAGATTTGGCTCCTCCGAACAGCGCTTCCATCTCAATGTGATCCAGGACAATAAACCCCTTGTGATGCGGGAGCTCACCAATAGCTGGAAGTTGGTCTTCGATCACGATTAGACTGCCTCCATCTCGAAGCGCGTCTTTGCATTCCTTAAAAGTGCTCAGCCAGTGTTCGGGATCGATCTCGTGGAGCACGTTGCACATGACTACGAGGTCGACGTGCGCACCCTCTAGCTGGACCCGTCTCAGATCTGCCAGTACCTCGACCTTTGCTCCAGCGCTGCCGAGTTTCGTTGCGCTCATGGTTCGTTCCGCGACAAACTCGGGATCAGAATCGAAAGCGTAGTAGTGCAGCTTTTGAAGTACCTCCAGCCGTCCTGAGAATGCTCTCGCCAGGGCATCGGCAAGTCGTCCGCGGCCAGCTCCGAAGTCGAGAATACGAAGAATGTCTCTTCCCGCCGACGCCTGCTCAACGACTGCGGCAAACGACATCTCCTGAGGGTCCGTTTCGTCGGCACTCGCCTGGGCGACGCCAGGCGCAGCCAGGCATTGGGCTATGAAGTACATGTAACCGATGCGCTCTGAGTCCCCGAGGAAAGCTCGTAGTTGCTCTCGGTTCTCTACTCCGCCCGCAAGTGAGTCGACAACTTCACAAACTCTATTGCCGGCGTACTCCACCATCCCGTTCCGCATTGCGTATAAGGAATCGACACCAAGAGAGGCGATCAGCGGAATTGAGTGTGTGGCGAGCCAGATCTGACCGTGCTCGCCAAGAACAGCAGTTGACAGCTGTTTGATAGCCGCAATACACGCTTCCGGATGAAGATGGTTTTCGGGTTCATCCAGCAGCAACACAGCATCCCGAAGTTGATCCCGCTGACGATGAAGTGTAATCGCCCATGCGAGTAGAATCTTTTGTCCTTCTGACAGCTCGTCGTGTGAAAACTCTCTGTCGAAAAGCTCCGGCACGACTTGCCCTCCGCTGCCCATGGTCCACTTCAACTCAGTGCCGAGAAGCACTCTAATGATTGCGCCTAGGCTACGCGCGGCGGCAACAAAGTTGGACAGCTTTTCGTCGGCGCCTCCGCGAGGTGTATCTGCCGCGAGCAAGTGGCTTGCGGCAGCCGAAAGGTAAGCGTGTTGAGATGCGTACGCACTCGCGAGTCCAGGTGTCGCGCAGCTCTCCACGGCTTTGACGCGTTGCTCCTCGGTCTTTTGCGAAGCATCTTCCATGCGCGTTGTTCGTGGCAAGGAGAGCGATATGATCGCGGGTGCGACGGATTCGTCCGGAGTCCACCTTAGCGCGGTTCGAACGCTCAAATGTCCAACCATGTCGCGCGCGTGTCTCGAGTCTTTGCCAGAGAGTCGTTCTTCCTCTTCTCTTCGTAGATAGTGCCGGAGTCTTTCTTCCGGGTCGTGGTTGCCCAGCGATAGCGAAGTGAGGGCAAAGTCAATCGGCTCGCCAACGGCTTGCAGCACTCGCAAGAGCCGTGTCTTCCCCGCACCGTTTGGGCCTGCCAGCAGGACAGTGCGGCCCAAGTCGTTCATTGGGACGCTCACCGGCAACCCACGACTTGCAAGGAGATGCTGCAGTCGGTCGAATCGAATTGACGTAATCATGTTGCCGGAATCCCAGCACCTTTTTCCCGCACCGTCGACATCGATCAGTCATCGCCCCGAGGCTACCCGCAACACGAGCCCGCGAGATCAACGGTTGCGCCGTCTCCAATACCGATGCGGGCGCCGTGACACCGCGGCACCGAGCGCAGAAAGGTGCTGGCGGCGTGCGGGACCTTAGACCTCGGCGAACCTGACGATCGGTCGATCCAGGCGCTGAGAAATCGGCACACCGAGGGCGCGACCAGCGAACAACTTGCGACGGCTGTCGAAGGAGTGCGGTACGAGGAATGGCTGCGGCAAGGTCGCGCGAAGTCGCCGTTCGCTGTGGTCTTCGCGTCACTGGCCACCAACGAACGCTTTGTTTCGTCCGGCCGAGAGCACGCTCGAAAAACTGAAGCCACGGCCCGCGAGCGAGTGGCTGAACGACGCGCAGCGTGCGCGCGATTTGACCATGTTGCACCGCTGGGTCCTACGGCCGAAATCACGCCGGGATCTGATCGATCTGTTCAACAAGGAGCTGCTCAAAGCTCGCCACCTGCCGCGACACCAAGTCCTCCAAATTTCGCGATAGGCGGGTGACTCGAATTTGTCAGCGCTGTACCGCAGTGTGGTGGGAACGATTCGTTCCTTAGAGGATGCCATCCTGCCCCAATTCATCGGCCGCCCTCACGGCGCCGCCGGGGTCTTTGTAAGTGTAGAGGTTAGACCCGAAGCCCCGTGATTTCGCGTTCAAACTTCGCCAATAGCGGAGTGGAAGCAGATGCGGATCTCGGTGCACTCGACCAGCGGAGCTTAGGTCTGATACGTCTGCACACCAAGATGACAACCAGACCCGTTGACGACGACAAGCAAGTCGCACTAGCAATCGGCGACGTTCTAGCAAGCTCGGACCTGCGCGACCTCGGGAAAGACATCCTTGAAGTCGGTGTTGACGCCTTCTTCGTGGACGGATTTGCGAAGGACCTCCCAGTTGTCGGCGCATTCTTCAGCGTGCTCGACGGCGCGCACCGCGTTCGTCAACACTTTCTGAGGCGAAAGCTGCTGGTATTCCTTACCGACGTCAGTCGAGCCAACGTCAAGGATCGGCAAGACGTCTTCGCAAGGCTATTCGGAACACCCAAAGAACGGCAGGCTCTGTGCAGCTTGCTCCTTCACACGATCGACGAAATGCGGAGTGAAACGCGAGTGCGTGTTATCGCGGCCCTCTTCGTCGGGCTCCTAACCGGAGCGCTCTCCGAAGGATCTTTTCGGCGACTCGCTGAGGTAACTAGGGCGATCGAACCTGCTCACGTCGAGCTCCTGACCCGGCTCGCGGACGACAGCCCGCGCCTGACAACCGACGCAGACATCACGTTCCTGGCAATGCACGCGCTTGCCGTCGCCGACTACACCCCGCACTCTGATAGTCCCGGTGTACGCTACCGTCGACTGCCGCTCGGGACGGAGCTCGTTCTCGCTTTTGCAGGCATCGTTGATTTCTAGTTGCTTAACGCTGACGGCCACTGACCGTCAGTCGCGGCGAGCACCCGCGGCCAACTCCGTTTTGGAAGCGTTTGAGGACTAGGCACCGACGGCTGAATATGTTTCCGTCGGGGTAACATGCGAAAAGGCTCTGCTGGTGCGGGTCGTGGCGGGTTTGCCTTCGGAGTGCTCGCGGTCGTGGGTGTCGCGTGTTCGAGCGCAGGAGGCCGCAGCTTCGGCAGTGCTGCAGGAGATGCTGCAGGCGGACCGGGCGGAGGTGGTTACGGCGCATCAGACCTGGGGGGTGGAGGTGGGGACGGCGGACTCTCCGGAGAAGCTGGGAGCGCTTCGGAAGTCATGGGCGGGGCCGACGTCGGCGGCGCCAGCGGCGCCGCTGGCGCTTACGCTGGTGCGGCCGGAAGCGGCGACTGCCTATGCGAGGAGGGCGCGGTGGTCGAGTGCATCACGACTTGCGGTAGCACCGGATCAGCGGCGTGCCGGAGCTGCATCCCGGGATCGGCATGTGCTCCTCCGGTCGAGACCTGCGACGGATCCGACCAGGACTGCGACGGCACGATAGACAATGGGCTGTCTGCCGGTGGAACCGAGATCACCTTAACCGGCGATCGCTCCGTCCGGCCATCTGTTGTGGCGACGAGCTTCGGTTTCGCGGTCGCCTACTTGGACATGTTGACCTCTGGAGGATGGCGGGTCGCCCTTGCCCGCTACGATCAAACGGGGGTGCGGTTGGGCGCAGTGATCGATGTTACGACCACGCTCGGTGGACCGCCCGCAGTAGCTTGGAATGGCTCGACAATCGCAGTCGTCTGGGCAGAAAATTACAACGGCTCCGGGATCTACTTTCGATCATTCACGAGCGATGGCACCCCTAAAGCTCCATCGGTCAGTCTCGCTCCCACTAACCCGCAAGCAACCCCGGTGATCTATCCGAGCAAGGCGGGCTTCGTGGTTGCATACACGGACTACCGTCCGACACTAGCGTCGCGCTTGGCGACGACGTACGTAGACGAGCTTGGCGCGGCGCTCGGAGCGGAGGCCGATATCTCAACCAGCACGGCGCGCGTTTACAGCCTGGCGGGTGTGTTCGGCGCCACGGGCGGGGCGCTGTACTATTCGGACACTCGCAGCAATCTCGCCAGAGTTTACAGGAGAATGCTCGACGGCGTCGGTAACGCCGTCGGTAGCGAGACGCCGATCATCGACGGCACGGTTTGGGGCGCAACCGACACGCCGAGTGGGCACGCCCTCACCATCAACTCTTTTCAAACCGACCCAGTTAACTCGGCTGCTCTCACCCGAGATCTGTTGGTTCGAGTGGACGTTGGGGGAACAGTCGTCAACCAAAGTGATCTGGCGGTTCCTCAAGGTACAGTCTCCTTGAGGTCCTACCCGGCGGCGGCGTGGTTCGGTGGACGACTGTTAGTTGTCTCGGGTTTGACGTTGGAAGTACGCGACACGGAGCTCGCGAAGATCTCCGGGCCGTTCCCATTTGCGGAAGACGTGCCGGGCGGAGGCTACTACGTCAGTATGACCGCCGGCTCGAGCCGCGTGGCAGCGTCGGTCGGGTTCGACGGCAAGGGCGGAATGGCCAAGCTGCGGTTTTTCGGGAAAAACGGCTGTCAGTAAAACGTGCGGCCGAATTCTTGGGCTTCGCACGCACGCACGCGCGTGGTGCCCTAAACGCCGGTTCCAGTTCAAAGGTTGCGGCGGGACCGGTGGTTCGCCCGTGCTTGCTGTGGCATTTGGTGCTGAACACCGGTAGGAGTAGCCGGGCCGCGCAGGCACGTCAGGGCGCTCGACTACATGTACATCTTCATTGATGAAGCTGGTGGCTTTCAGCAGCCATCAGGCACCAACCTGGTGTCATGCGTGGCGGCGCTCGTCGTGCCCGAAAGTGTGCTGAAAACGCTGCTTAGAAAGGTGCGGCGGCTAACCCGACCTTGGCGAACTCGCGGAAGAGAGGTCAAGGGTAGTCGGCTCTCCGAATCGCAGATGGCCCAAGTCATCTCAACCATTCGAAGGTTTGACGTGCTGTTTCTTGCAGTCGCCATCGACATGGGGCTGCATTCTGAGGCCGGCATCACCGCTCATCGCGAAAGCCAGGCGCAGAAGGTCCTCAAGACGATCTCCGACCGAATGGACCTTTCTGTTCGCTATCGGATGGAGAGGCTCGCAGCCGGCGTGCGCGCACTGCCTAACCAGCTTTACGTTCAGTCGGTCCTTCTGACAAAGCTCGTCGACGCCGTTATCAGGTGTGGATCGCTGTACTACGCACAACGCCTTCCAAAGACACTGAGCAAGTTCAGCTGGCGACTCGACGCAAAGGATGTAGTTGCAACGAAATATGAAACGCTCTGGCAGGAGATTGTGGGGCCGTCACTCCAAACTGAGTCGCTATCGAAGCCACTCGCCCAGTTGGACGGCGCTGACTACTCTGCGTTTGAGCGATTTCTTGGCGAGCTCCCACTTCCTCCCGAACACCTTCGCCCCCATGTCGGCTCGCCCAACGAAGCATTCGCGTACATGGACATCGACGCAATGTTGGCCGATCTAAAGTTTTGCAACTCGGAACGCTTTGCAGGTGTGCAAGCCGTTGACATGCTTGCCTCCGCCGTTCGTCGCGCCTGCAATGGCACTATTCAGCCGAAGGGATGGAAGGGAATCGGCAGACTGATGCCTCGGCCCGAACGTGGCACTCACGCCGTGAGATTCCTCGAACTGGAAGACTCCGAGCCTCGGGACGTCTCGTATGCCAAATATGTTCGCGAATGGGACCGCGAGACAAAGCGGATGATTGTCTAGGAGGTGCATAGCCTCGAAAAAATCGGGGCTCGACGGGAGACGTCTCACAACGTCGGCCGGATGCAAGCCATCGTCCAGGAGTTGAAACACATCCGCGGCGATGCCCGCCGGTCCACCCGCGAGGGGCCGCTTGTCTCCGACCGCCGAGTGACGACGAGCGGCTGGAGCTGCTCGTGGTGGAACAGTGCGGTTCTTTGTCCGGTCACGGAGTTACCCCCTGACCTCCATCCGGGGGTCCGTGCGCTTGCTCACGCCCAGCGGTCGTGCCGCTTGCAACCTGCCACGGGCTCGGTGCGACCTGGGTGGTACCATCGACGGCATGCTCACGCGGGCCCAGGTTGCGGAACGTATCGGCAAAAGCATCGCGACGGTTCGCAGGCTCCAGCACGGTGGAGAGCTGAACTCGCGCCGGGACCGGCGCGGGGTTCACCTGTTTGACGAATGGGAGGTGGCGGAGCTGGTCGAGCGGTACTCAAGCGGTGAACGCATCACCGCCGCGCGCGGCGCGTCAATTTCACCGAGTCGCGCCCGGGTAGGCGGTGCGGCGCGCAGAGTTGGGGACGGGGACGACACGGAAGTCGTGGATCTGCGACGCGAGAACGCGGAGCTCCGGAGACGGCTAGACGTCGCGCGGTCCGCCGTCGAGCTCCTGGTCGAGCGCGGGACCATCGACGAGGTGTTCGACCTGTTCGACGAGGCGCTCTGACCGGAGCCGCGTCGACGTTTGAGCACCTGCGGGCGGGCACACTGTTGCCGGTCGCTCTGCCCGGGCAGACGTGGCGTCAGGTCCTGTCTCCGGGCGCGGCATGCTCACGGTGTCGGGCTGGTCGCCCTGCTCTCGCTGAACCCCCGCCTTCTTCGGAGGACATTTGGCCCATTCTTTGCGCTGAGCCTCGACCGCACGCCAAGCGCGGCTTTTCCGTGTGCGATCGCTGTCGCCTTCGTCGACGAGGTGGGCGTCGACTAGGTACGCGATATGCTGGTAGGAATATCCCAAAATGCCGAGAAAGACGGTCGCGAGCTCTCGAAAGTGGTGCAGCGGCTGCTCGACCAGAAGCTCGCGCAACCGGTCGCTCGGCCTCGACGCGATCACGAGCGACTTCAGCTTCTCGATGGACTCGCGCTGATCGGCCAAGTAATCCCGAAGGATTTGAACGGCATCGCTGTCACTTGCGGGCGCGATCAAGCGGTCGGAGATTGCGACGGAGCGCGCGGCGGCGCTGACCTGTTCTAAGAATTCCGCCTGGTGCTTTCGCAAAGCAGGACCGAAGAGGGCGGCAATCTCGTAGAATAGGAGCCACTTCATAACCTGCCACCGAACATATTGGTCGCAGGGTTTTTTTAGTATGCACGGGTTCGCCGAGCCGGGCTGGTGGCGCGTCGCGTGATCGCGCAACGCTTGCTCGTCGCCTAGCGTGGCTTTCGTCTTGCTGATGTACTCTTCTTCATTCTGGATGTTGGATGGGACGCGTCGGCTGGGTCCAAGCCGCGTCGGCTGGGTCGAATCCTTGCTTCGGTCTTTCACCATGGCTCCCTCGCTGTGCGAGGTACATTACAACTGTCAGTCGCTCGCAGCAGCCAACAGTAGTTTCGCGCTCTGGAAAGTTAATCCGCTTTGAGCCGCCATCTTTCCAGGTGGCGACAGTGCTTTGGAGCTTGATTTGGCGGTGGCAGCGCGCATTTCCGCGCTCTGGAAAGTTGATCCGCTTTGAGCCGCCATCTTTCCAGGTGGCGACAGCGCCTTGCGGCTTGATTTGGCCGCCGCTGCGCGCATCCTGGCTGCCATGGATGCCAGTAACAGCGAGTGGCTCTGGCTCGAGGACGTGGCGCGCATGACTCGCGCCCCCCTAAGCAGCGTCAGATTGTAGTGCGCTCAGAAGAAGCTGGAAAGCATCCGCCCTGGGCGGCGGCGGATGGTCCATCGCCAGGCGCTCGCCCGCTTTCTCGCGCAAGATCCACCTCCAACGGTTCGGAAGGATCACCACTAAGGGGTCCAGCCCAAAAAGCAACGGCCAGCGCTTGCAACGCTGGCCGTTCGCGGGTGGCACCTGAAGCAACCAGGCGCAACATGACTATACGAAAAGATCACCGAGAGCGCCAGGGAGCGCACCCACCGGACGCCGGTGAGCCACGTACCGGGCTGCCGACGCTGCCTCGGGGCGCACGACTAGAAGGCGGTCGCTCACCATCCGTCAGGATGAATGGGCGGTCTACCGACCACGCTGCTGGGCGACCTGTGCCAGCCGATCTCAGCCAATACCGGGCCCGCCGTGCACGGGGGCGAGCGGGGGATTCCGAGCACGTCGAGGGCCCAGCCGGGCTGCCGCTGATCCTAGACGCGATGCGCGCGCTCATACATGACGGGTTCAGTGAGCTGAGTCGCCAGCTGACAACGCAGCTCGCCACAGCGGCAGACGAAGTCCTCACCATGGACGGCGCGGCGCAGCTCCTTCGTGTGTCGTCAAAAACAGTTCTGAAGTGGATTCGCGAGCGGGACTTGCCGGGCTCAAAGCCCGGCGCCGAGTGGCGCTTCCGGCGGTCTGAGGTCGTTCGTTGGATCGGAGAGCACAATGTTCGTTAGGAAAAGAGCGGGCGGGAAGGGCGTGTACTACGCGACGGCGATGTTCAAGGGCCGTCAGTACAACGAGCTCGTCGGCACCGATAAGCGCGAAGCATCACGAGTCGAGGCACGCATCAAGCGCGAAGTTCGCGAAGAGACGTTCCAACCCAAAGCTCGAAGAACAGGTGCCGTCACCGCGGCTCGCTATGCGGAGACATGGGGTGCTGCTCGCACGAACCGGACGGCCAACGACGACCGTCAGCGCTTGCGCGATTACTTCGAGCCGCACTTCGGCTCGAAGATCCGAATGAACGAAATTACGGAACGCGAGGCTGTCGCGTTCGTCCGCTCGCTGGCGGAGTTGGTGCGCACCGATCAGATCAAACCACGCACAGCACGTCATGTTCGCGGTGTCGTGCGGACGATGTTCCGCGATGCAAAGCTTGAAGGCGTCATAGCGTCGGATCCGTTCTCGGAGCTTCCGCGCAAGCTCCTGCCGAAACCCGCACGCTACAAACGTGACGTCTACTCGCGGCAAGAGGTCGCCGTATTGCTCGAGGACGAGCGCGTGCCCGCGCCAGTGCGCGTGTTGCTCGCGATGATGTTGTACATGGGCGTGCGCGAGGGAGAAGCGTGCGGCCGGCGCTGGCGCGACTGGGACGCGAACGCGCAACCGCTCGGGAGCATGGACATCGTCACTCAGTACAGCGATGAACCGCTCAAGACTGACCAACCGAGAAAGGTGCCGGTACACCCCGCGCTCGCCGGCTGCTTCGACTGGTGGTGGAACGAGGGCTTCGAGCTCACCTACTGCCGTAAGCCGGTGCGCGACGATTTCATCGTACCGAACCGCCACCTCCGCTCGCGTGGCCGCGGCGCCCATACCAAGTCGAGCGCGTACAAGGCCATGGCGAGGGCCTGTGGGGCCGTGGGCGTGCGCTTCGAGGGCTGCCATCTGACGCGCCACACGATGATTACCCACGCGCGCCGCGGCGGGGCACGGGAGGACGTACTCGAGTGCGTCACGCACAACGCGAAGGGCTCCATCATCGACCAGTACACGCACTTCGATTGGGAGCCGCTTTGCGACGCGGTGCTTTGCCTGAACTATAGCCCAACGGGCCCGGCGCTCGCCGACGTCTCGTCACCCCAGCCAGCGCTAGCGCTCGCCGTATCGGTCAAACAAACGCAAACGGCCGCCAAGTTGGCGGCCGTTCATGTCGCGCCTCATGTCATGCCTGCCGAAGCAGGCCGAAAACACGGGGTATTTCAGTGGAGGCGCCGGGAATTGAACCCGGGTCCGCGAGGCATCGAGACAATCTTCGTTCACGTGTGTAGTCGGTGGTTGCCCCCGCCGACAGGAGTTCGTGGATTCGGCCACGACCTAGCCTCAGTGTTTCTCAGCGACCAAACCCGAGACGCGCTCGGTCACCCAGCTTTAGTAATGACGCCCTTCCGCTACCAAAACTATCTTACGGTTGGACGGCACTCGTCAGTTTTTCAGGCTGCGAGAGCGATTGCGTTGTCGTTCGCAATTATACGGCCCGTTTGATGAAGCGGGACGGGAGCCGCTTACACGCAAATTGTCCTTCAGTCCCCACGTCGAAACCGATCGCCCCCGAAGGGGTTGTGGGTTCGGGGAAGATAGGCATTTTTTGCGGCCGGTCAAGGTGAACCGGCGCGCTTTGCGGGGGCGAGCGGCGCCCCGCAGCGGACCAGGGCGCGGGATCACGGCACGTAGGGATGAAAATCTAGGCCGAAGGTGCGGGCGACGGCTTGGTCCGTAACCTTGCGTTGGTGGATGTTGATGGCGCTGGGCAGGGTCGGATCTTCTTGGGCGGCGCGGGCTAGGCCGAGGGTCGCGATGCGTAGGGCGTAGGGTGCGGTCACGTTGCACAGGGCGTAGGTGCTGGTGCGGCCGACCGCGCCGGGCATATTGGCCACACAGTAGTGCACGACTTCATCGATGATGAAGGTCGGCTGTTCGTGGGTGGTGGGGCGGGTGGTTTCGACGCAGCCGCCTTGGTCGACCGCGACATCGACGATCACGGCGCCGGATTTCATGGTCTTGAGATCGGCGCGTTCGACGAGGCGCGGGGCGCGCGCGCCGCGCACGAGCACAGCTCCGATCACGAGGTCGGCGAGCACGAGTTGATCGCGGATATTGTGCCGATCGCTGAAGAGGGTGGTCACGTTGGGCAGGATGTCGTCGAGGTAGCGCAGGCGATCGACGTTGTTGTCGAGAATGGTCACGTTGGCGCCGAAGCCGGCCGCGACTTTCGCCGCGTTCGTGCCCACGATGCCGCCGCCCAGGATGACCACGTGGGCGGGCTCGACGCCGGGCACGCCGCCCAGCAAGATCCCGCGGCCTTGGTGGGGGCGCTCCAAGAATTTAGCCCCTTCTTGAATGCTCATGCGCCCCGCGACTTCACTCATCGGGGTGAGTAGGGGTAGCCGGCCTTGGCGGTCTTGGAGGGTTTCGTAGGCCACGGCGCTGGCGCCGGATTCCAGGATCTGGCGGGTGAGGTGTTCGTCGGCGGCGAAGTGGAAGTACGTGAACAGGATCTGGTTCTCGCGAATCAGCGGGAACTCCGAGGCTTGCGGTTCTTTGACCTTGATGATCATGTCCGCGCGGGACCAGATTTCGCTGCGGTCGGCGACGATGGTCGCGCCCGCCTTTTCGTAGTCTTCATCGGGGATGCCGCTGCCGAGGCCTGCACCACGCTCGACCAGCACCTTGTTGCCTGCGCGTCGCAGTTCATCAGCACCCACAGGCAGGAGCGCGACGCGATATTCGTGTGATTTGATCTCTTTCGGTACGCCGACGATCATGCTTCTAGCCTAGCGCTGCGCGCGTAAACCGCGAGGGTGCTGGCAAATTATGGGCAAATGCGGGCGCGGCGGGGATGGGCCTACATCAGCGCTCGAACTCGTAGTGGTGGGCGATGCGGCGATCCAACTGCGCGCGGGCGATCCAGTCTTTGACGAAGGGCTGGCTGCGAACTGCGTCGGCGTAGGCGATTAGGGGAGGGGACAGGTCCACATCGTAGGTCGTGAAGCGCATCACCACGGGGGCGAAGAAGGCGTCGGCGAGGCTGAACGAGCCGAACAGGAACGGACCGGCGCCACCAAAGCGATCCAAGCACGCTCGCCACATGTCGGCGATGTGCGCGACCTCTCGGTGCACGGCCGGAGTTTTGGGGAAGCCGGGGTAGTGCCTGCGAATGTTCATCGGCATCGCGCTGCGCAGCGTCTCGAAGCTGGAGTGCATCTCGGCGACCATCGAGCGAGCGTGAGCACGGGCGTTGGCCGCGCCGGGCCAGAGCCCCGCGTCCGGGTACAGCTCGTGTAAGTATTCGCCGATGGCGAGCGAGTCCCAGATCCACTCCGTGCCGTGCTTGAGCAGCGGGAAGCGCCCGGTAGGGGAGAGCGCCTTGAGCGCTGCGATGTCCGTGCCTTCGCCGTGCACGCTGACTTCGTGGAAGTGCGCGCCGGTTTGGCGCAGCGCGAGGCCCGCGCGCATGGACCACGACGAATAATTGTAGTCCCAGACATAAAGCAACAATTCTGATGACATGAGTCCCTGCTACTCCAATGAAATGGCGCGCGCAAATGCGGGCTTCCCGGGGCACTCGCGAAGGAGCGCGAATGGTTGCATTGACAACTGTTTCGCTAGGGCTTATGCCTGCTCCTGGAAATGCGCGACCAATTCGTTGGCGACCAGGTAGTGCTGGAAAATGCGCTGCCGTTCTTGCTCCATGGCATCTACCAGCGCATCCGCGGCGTCACGTATCGGGCCTTCCACGAGCAGGGCCTCGAGCTCACACCCGAACAATGGATCGTGCTGGCGCGCCTCTGGCAGCGCGACGGCCGCACCGTCTCCGAACTGAGTGAGAGCACCCTGCGCGATAAGCCCACCATGTCCCGCATCCTCGACAGCATGGAGAAGAGCGGGCTCGTGACGCGCACCGTCGACAGCAAAGACGCCCGGACGCGCATCGTCGCGTTGACGCGCGAGGGTAAGGCCTTGCGCAAGAAGCTCGTGCCCATCGCCAAGTCCATCGTTCAGCGCTTGGAAGCGGGGCTGCCGGAAGAAGATCTGTTGACCACGCGCCGCACGCTACGCCGGCTATTCGAAAATCTCGCCTGAGCTCAGGCCCCTGGCGCTAGCGGGTACGCCCGTCAGGCGGTTTCTCGTGGCAATGGTTGCAATGACAATTAATGGAAAGGCACCGCCTATGATTTACGATCAATCGAGCAACTCTCGTTCCTTCGTCAGCTACGATCTCGACACGGCGCCCGTCGCGTCACGCGAGATCCTGGCGGAAAATCAGCGCAAATTCGGCATGCTCCCGAGTCCACTGAAGCGTCTCGCGGTTTCGCCGCTGGCGCTGCAGGCGGCGATCGGGGGGCTGACCGCGTTCGAGCACAGCTCGCTGGTGCCCCTCGAGCGCGAGGTGTTGGCGATGACGATGGGCGTCCGGAACGGCTGTCACTACTGCGTCGCGCTGCACCGCCGTTTCCTGAGCATGCTCGAAGCACCCGCGGGCCTCGCCGAAGCACTCGAAGCCGGTCGCGCGCTCGAGTCGCCCAAGCTGGAAGCGGTGCGCACATTCACGCTGGCGCTCCTCGAACGCACGGGCGATGTCTCGGACGAGGCCTGGCAGCAGTTCCTTGCCGCAGGGTTCGATCGCGCCGCCGCGCTCGAGGTCGTGGTCGGAGTGGCTGCGTATACCCTGACCACGTTTGCCAACCGTTTGACCGAGGCACCGCTCGATTGAACAGCGCGCTTCGCCGCAAGCTTCACGAGTTCGAATTGGGGGCGATCGCGATCCCGCCACGCACCTCACAGCACACCGACGTTCCGCGCATCGCGTCATCGCGTCATCGCGTCATCGCGTCATCGCGTGGCATTAGCCGGGGACAACGCTGCGTTTCCAAGTGCGTTGTGCGGCGAGGCTGGCTGTCCGCGAGTAACGGACGGTGGACTTAGCCGAGCACTCGCGCGCGCGAGCAGGGGCTACTTTTCTGAGAGGGCAGGCGTGGCTGCAATGACGGGCGCGTCGCCGCGCGGTGGTCGCAGTGGCGACTGTTGGCGTTCAGCGCGCCCGTTCCCTCGTGGCCCCCCAAGAAAGAACACGGCTCGGGAGCTTCAGCGTTTGCCGGGCTTCGCCAGGGGTGTCAAACACCAGAGCTGCGCCTGATGCATGGCGATGAACGCCTTCTGCAGTTTGACGAGCAGCGCGCTGCTGGGGCCGCCGGCGTACGCCTGGTAGGCGCTGACGATGCGATTGCTGTGTTGCGTGACTCCGCTCGAGACGCATTGGTCAGCGGCTTCCGGATCGGCGGTGACGCGGATCTTTTGCTGCTGCGTCAGGAAATCCAGGTTTTGTTTGAGCAGTTTGTCGGTCTCGGCGTTGCCGCCGTTTTGGGCGAGTTGGTTCAGGAGGCAGTTGAGCTCGGGGGCGCTGCATTCGGCTTCCGCCTGGCGCAGTGCGGCGTACACGGCCAAAGCGCGCTTGGTGTCATAGGCACCAGGCGCTTTGCTGAGCTCGGTCTCGAAGTCTGCGCTCGGCGCGGTGAGCAATTTCGTGCACGCGGCGGGCGTGCCCGGTACGCACTCGGCTTGCGCTTTGGGCGGCAGGATCGAGCGCACGAAGCCGAGTCGTTCTTTGGCGAATTCGGGGGCGCGCTCGGCTGCGGCGGATTCCGGCGCCGCTTCGATTTGCTCGCGGCGATCTTGGGTCCGCTGTCGGATTGCCATCTGTTCGGCGTCGTTGGTGAACGCGGTCATGCATTCGAGCAGTTTGCGTGAGCACCAATTTTCGGTTTCGTAGAACGAGGCGAGATCCGCGCGCTCACCCCGCGCTTCGAGTTCGCGTTCGATGCACGGGCCCTGTTTCTCCGGATCGTTGTCGCGGCAGGGGTTGAGGTAGTGCTTGCTGACGAGCGCCTCGCGCCGCTCTGCGACCGAAATCAGGCAATCCCCGCCGGTAGTTTGGCAATGGACGAGGATGTCGTGCGGAGCCGCACCGAGCTGCGTTGCCAGTTCACGGTGCGCTTGGGTGGCTTGCTGGAGCTTCGCGTCGGCGTCGGCAGCGGGAGCCTTCGGCTGGGCCTGCGGAGCCGCACTGCAAGCCATGAGCAATGCGACGAGAGTGCCGAGGAGCGGCGTGGTGCGCAGCGGTTCGATCACGAGAACCGCTTACTTTACCTGATCTTCAGTCTTTGCGCGGGCAGCTGGAGGTCGCACCTTTACCTCTACTTGGCTATATCCGAGCCCGCGCACGAGGCCCTCTACTGCGCGTTGTGCGTTGTTGGCGGCGCGGCTCAGTAGGCCGGCCTGCAGTGCTGCTTCAATCAGGGAGCGTTCGGCCTCTTGGCGTGCGCGTGTTTCCAAATTCTCTTTGCGCGTGGCGAGCGTGCCCGTGCGCCGCGTGTGCACGTAGGTTTTCGAGTTGTCGAGCTCGGCGTGGAAGACGTCCGGGGCGGGCAGGGTGATCGTCACTCGTTTTTCGGGGGCGTCGACTTCGATGTCTTCGGCTTTCAACTGTTGCAAATCGACGCCTGCGCTCACGTCCGCGACCGCCACCAGTAAAATCGCGTCTTCGCTTTGGACGAGGCCGAACAAGTGCGATTGCTTGTCGGTCAGGTCGATCACGCGCTCCATGTGAAAGGAGGCGCTTTCCAGGCGCGCGAGGTCTTTCACCGCGATCAGCACGTTGGGAGTCGGGTGCACGATGGTCACACTCGAGCTCAGCGGCGGAATCACCGGCAAGGAGGGCGGAGCGCAACTTTTGGTCGCGAGCACGCCCACCAGCAAGCCTGCGCCGAGCATGCCCACGAGAGCAAGCGGCGGCGCAGGGGAAACTCGCATGGTCACGTGCCTTGCGGGAAAATCTTCAAGGCGATTTCCGCGATCTTCTTCACGGTGTCCGGCGTCATGCCGGTGGCGGGATGCGGCCACGCGAAGCTACGCGAGACGACCTGATTGCAGCGAAACGAGATCAGCACATCGTTCGGCGTCGAGCCGCTGGTGGAGCTGAAGCTGAGGCCCAAGTCGGCAAAGAAAACGTTTGGCGCGCAGCGCGCTTGCGCGTTGTCGAAGCTGTCCTTGTCACCCAAGACTTTGCCCAGTGTCTCTTTCAGATCGGGATCGAGCACTTGAGTCTGGCTGAAGATCTTGAAGTCGTGAAAGCGCGGCGTGGTGTCGGCCGCGGGCAGGCCAACGGCAGCGGCGCCGCCCGGCAAGAGTCCGGGGAGCACTGCGGACAGACCAGCAGCGCCCTGTTGGATCCAGGTGTTCATCTCGGGCGGCAGGCCCGGGATCGTCAACGCGGGGGCGGCAGCGGCGGGGGCAGCGGCGCCGGGCACGGGGTTGGTCGCGTCACCCAGCCGGTACGCGGTCAGGTTGGCGGTCTTGAGCTGGTCGAAGGGAGCGGCCGGCGTTCCCGCGCAACCGGAAACGGTGGCAACGGTCAGCGCGGCAGCGAGGGCGAACGTCGAGGTTTTCAGCATGAAACACTCGTAGACCCGATCACGGCCGGCGCCAAGTCGGTTGGCACCGGCGCCGGGCGCAAATTCGGAGTAAATACGCGGATATGGCTCGCGTTCTCGTAGCTGGCGGTAGTGGCTTCATTGGCCGGGCACTGGTGGCGGCGCTGATCGCGCGCGGCGATCGGGTGACCGTACTCACGCGCGGCGAGGCCGGCATGCGCGAAGGAGTGCCGCACCAGCATTGGGATCCGAGCCCGGGCGCGGAAGCGAGCGCAGTGTTCAGTGAAGTGTACGACGCTGTCGTGAACCTGTCGGGCGAGCAAGCGGTCGGTGTTCGCTACAGCGAGAGCGTGAAGGCGGGGATCTTGAACAGCCGCGTCGACACCACGCGTTGGTTGGTGCGCGCGATCGCACACGCCGAAGTGAAGCCGAAGGTGTTCGTGTGTGCATCGGGCACCGGCTTCTATGGCTCGAGCCTGTCCAGCGCGCGGCTCGATGAGGGCGCGCCTGCGGGCAGTGATTTCTTGGCGCTGGTGTGCGTCGCGTGGGAGGCCGCGGCGCAGGGCGCCGAGGAGTTCGGGGTGCGCGTGGTGCGCGCGCGCATCGCACCCGTGCTGAGCGAAAAGGGCGGCGCGCTCGAGGCGCTGCTGCGACCCTTCAAGTGGTTCGTGGGTGGGCCCATCGGTAGCGGCAAACAAGGCTTTTCCTGGCTTCACCTCGACGATCAAATTGCCGCGTTGCTGCGCGCGTGTGACGACAGCGCGCTCAGTGGGCCGGTGAATTTTTGTGCGCCCGGGCCGATCTCGAACGCCGAGCTGAGCCGTATCGTCGGCGACCTGTGGGCGCGCCCCGCGTTTTTCAAAGCGCCTGGTTTCGCGCTGAAAGCGCTGTTTGGCGAAGGCGCCGAGCCGCTGCTCGGCGGTCACTTCGCGGTGCCACGCGCGCTCGAAAGCGTGGGCTTCGAGTTCCGGTATGCCGATGTACGCTCCGCACTGACGGCAATCTTGCGCGCGGGCAGCTGAGCACTGCCGGCGTTGCACGCTTTCAACTGCGTGTGCGCGCCAGCCTCTCGAGCGACATGAGCTTCAGTGACGGCGCGACCAGCGAGACTCCCGATCGTGAGCGGCAACGTCACTGACGGCTATTCGGCGTCACTCACCGTGGGCGTCTGAACCGGCTCAGCTTGGGCCGAATTCGTCTTCGTTGGCTTCGGGCCGTTCACCGGTCGGAATGCGGTACGACTCATTCAGCCAATTGCCCAAGTCCACCAGCTTGCAGCGCGCGGAGCAAAAAGGCCGCGGTTCGTGATTATCTGGTGCGTTTTCCAGCACGGTCTTGCAGATTGGACAGGTGATGCGCACGGCCCGCAGCATAGCGCAAAAGCGCGCTTTTTCGAGCCCACGATCTGGGGTAAGTTCCGCGCCCGCTCATGTCAGAGGATCTGTTACTAGAGATTGGCGTCGAAGAATTACCGGCTACCTTCGTGGCTCAGGCCGTGGAGGCGCTGCCCGGCTTGCTGGAGTCGCGCTTGCGCGAGCTGCGTCTCGCTCACGGCGCCATCCGTGCGCTCGGCACGCCTCGGCGCTTGGCGCTGATCGCATCCGGGGTCGCTTCCGCGCAGCCGGATTTGGATGAAGAAGCACTCGGCCCGCCCGCGCGCGTCGCCTTCGACGCCGATGGCAAGCCGACCAAGGCCGCCCAAAGCTTCGCCACGAAGATCGGCGTGCCGCTCGAGGCACTGTTCAAGAAGAGCACGGACAAGGGCGAGTACGTCGCCGGCCGTCGCGTCGAAAAGGGCGCGCCCGCCGCCACCTTGCTGCCCGCGGTGCTGGCCGAGGTGTGCGCCAAGATCCCGTTTCGCAAATCGATGCGCTGGTCGGACGGCGACACCGCGTTCGGCCGCCCCGTGCGTTGGCTGATCGCTCTCTTGGGCGATACCGAGCTCAGTGTCGAGTTCGCGGGCGTGCGCTCGGGGCGCGTGTCGTACGGCCATCGCTTCCTCGCGCCGGGCGCGATCAGCATCGCAAATGCGGGCAGTTATGTGGCTGCGCTGCGTGCCGCCCACGTGCTGGTCGATCCTGCCGAGCGCAAGCAAGTGATGGTGGAGCGCTTGGCCGCCGCCGCCAAGAGCATCGACGGCACCTTGATCGAAGATGACTTCTTGGTCGAAGAGAATGCCTCTTTGGTCGAAGAGCCGCAGGTCGTGGTCGGCAACTTCGAAGCCAAATTCCTGGCCTTGCCGGAGCGGGTGATCTTGGATGTGGCCAAGGGGCATCAGCGCTATTTCGGCGTACGCGACAAAAAGGGCGGCCTCTTGCCCAAGTACCTGGCCGTCGTGGGCACCGCGCTCAAGCCCGAGAACATTCGACTCGGCAATGACCGGGTGATGCGCGCACGCCTCGCCGATGCCAAGTTCTTCTACGACGAAGATTTGAAAGTGCCGCTCGCCAAGCGTGGCGCAGAGCTCGACGGCATCATGTTCCACAAGCGCCTCGGCAGCGTGGGCGACAAAGTGCGGCGCATGGTCGCGCTCGTGCCGCTGCTCGGCGAAAAGCTCGGCCTGAGCGCCGCCGTGATCGAGACGGCGCGTGAAGGGGCGGCCTTGGCCAAGTGTGACTTGGTGTCCCTGATGGTGCGCGAACTGCCCGAATTGCAGGGCGAAATGGGCGCTGCCTACGGCTTGGCGCAGGGCCTGAAGCCCGCGGTCGCCGCAGTGATCGCCGAACACTACCTGCCGCGCGGCGCGGATGACCCGACCGCTCCCGATGACGCGGGCGCGCTCGTGGCTTTGGTCGATCGCCTCGACACGTTGGTCGGTTGCTTTGCGATTGGGCTCTTGCCCACCGGCGCGGCGGATCCACTCGCGCTGCGCCGCGCTGCGATCGGCCTCTTGCGCACTCTGTTGGCGAAGCAATGGCGGCTCGGCCTCAGTGAAGCCGTCCACACTGCCTATGCTGGCTTCCTCGGGGTCAACCTAGACCTCGGTGCCCAAGCCACCAGTGACAAGCTGGGCGGCTTTCTCCGCCAACGCCTGCGCGGTGTCCTCTCCGAGCCGGGTGACGTCGTCGACGCCTGCGTGGCCGCCTCCGCGGACGACCCGTACGACGTGCAATTGCGCGCTGCCGCTCTGGGCAAAATCGAAGAGAGCGTGCGCACCTCCGCGGGGGAAGTGTTCAAGCGCGCCGCCAACATCGCCAAAGAAGCGCCGCCCGGTGAGCTGGTTCCGCCCTCTAGCGTGCAACCCGAAGTCCACCCGAGCGAACAGCGGGTGTTCGACGCCTACCAGACGCTCAAGCAAGCGCTCGGCGGCGGCACTACGGCTGCAGACTACGAACGAGCCCTGACCGCAATCGCCACCTTCGCGCCGGTCCTCGCCCAGTTCTTCGAGGATATCTTCGTCATGGTCGAAGAGCTGCCGCTTCGGAACAACCGCCTGCGCTTGATGCGCGAGACGCATGTCGCCTGTTCACGCTTCGCCAACTTCAACTTGCTGGTGAAGGCCTAGCCGCGCTTCGAGCTCGCGTTTTCGCGGCAAATTTGCTCGCAAATGCCCGGTGCGTGCGCCGGGCAGGTGAGTAACGGGACCCCGAGCGGCGACAGTCACACGTGAAATCGCCGGGGGCGGTTTCCGGCTGGGCTTGGATTTTCTAGCGTGGTCGCGTCGGGCATGTTTGGGCGAGTTCGCTAGATAACGAAGTCCACTTTCCAAACCAGGAGTCCGCTACACGCGATTCCCGAATGTTCGTGAATCGGCAGGTGGGCATGCTAAATACCGCGGCATGTTGTCGAGTGCTCGCCAGTACGCGGGTTGGTTGGGAATGTGTATGTGCGCCGGGCTGCTGGCGTTCGCTAGTCCTGCCACTGCGCAGGTCACCCAGACGGACACGGCGAAGACGCCGCTGCCCCAGCCCGTGCCGGCGGCGGAGGCGACGCTCGTCAATGATTCCTGGGCCTGGAACGCCAACACGATGGTCAACCGCGGTCCGGACGGCGCGAACCTGAATCCGGCCGTTCGCTACGGGGATTACTACTCTCCGACGAATCCGGTGAAGGCCTACCCGCAGTTCGTGACCGGCGATGCGATTAACCTGAGCGGCATGTTCAAGTGGCGTGGCGAGAAGCTCGATCCCGCCAAGGACGCGAAGACTGGCCCCGGCTATTTCTCCGCCAAATGTGGTTTCACCGGCCAACTGCTGTTGATGGGTGGCAACTGCCAAGCGCAGTTCGGCTGGTACAACGTCACCGATCCGAACAGCAAGACCCCGCCCGCCGCGAGCGAGATCTATCCGTTCATGAAGGGCAAGCCGAACGAGCTGCTTTCATGCACCAACGGCGAAGAGATGCCGCCCACGTTGAAGACGGACGGCTTTTGCCCGCTCGCATGGGACAATCGCCATCCGTACAATCTCTCTGTCGAGCGTTGGAAAATCGTGACGTTTCCGTCGGGCGATATCTCCAAGGATCCCAGGTACAAGGGTGGCTACGTCGCGTTTGCCCTGATCGGCGATCAAAAGTGTCCGCAGAATAAGTTCTCGATGTACGAGCACAATCAGCGGAATGCGAGTGGAACGCCCTGGGTCACCACGCTGATTTACCAATCATCCGTCGATCCGGGCGGGTTTTACATGGCGTTCGAAGACTTGCCGATGTCGTCCAAGGATTGGAAGACGGGTGATGACGGCAAGGCCGGCGCCGATGGCGACTTCAATGACTTCGTTTTCTACGTCTCGGGTCTGACCTGCGCCGGTGGCAATCTGCCCTGTGACACGGGGTTACAGGGTGCCTGCTCGGTGGGTCATACGGATTGCGCGGCCGAGGGCGAGCCCGCGGTGTGCCGTCCCGTGATCCAAAAGGGGCCTGAAATCTGCGACAACGTCGACAATGACTGCGACGGTGTGATCGACAATGGTGATGGCCTATGCACCGGTGACAAGCCGATCTGCTTTCAGGGCCAGTGCGTGGGCACCTGCCAAAATGGTGAGTTTCCCTGTCCGGTCGGCTTGAGCTGTGATGATTCCGGGCACTGCGCGGATCCGGTTTGCGCGAGCGTCAGCTGCGCCCCGGGCACCGCTTGCCGCAACGGCCAATGCGTCGATCCCTGCACGGGCGTGACCTGCCCCTATCCCCAGAGTTGCCAACTCGGCCAATGCGTCGATCCCTGTGCGGGCGTGACTTGCCCCACTGATCGTGTGTGCGAAAAGGGCTTGTGCCTATCCAAGTGCGATTGCCGCGGTTGCGAGACCGGGTTGACCTGCGGTGCGGACGGTCGCTGTGTGGATTCGGCCTGCGCTAACAAGATGTGTGCGACCGGCACGATCTGCAAGATGGGCGAGTGCATCGACCCTTGCGCAGGCGTGACCTGCCCGCAGGGCGGCGTGTGCAGCCAGGGCACGTGCTCGACTCCGATGCCGGGTACTGGCACCGGCGCGACCGGCACCGGCGCCAACGGTAGCGTGGATTTTGGAGGCAATACCGGCCTGAACTTCGGTGGCGGGCCCAACGGCTCTGGCGGCAGTGCTCCCGGCAATGGTCCCGGTCGCAACACGCCGGATATCGCCGCCAAGGGCTGCGGTTGCCGGGTGGGCGGCGATACGGACGCAACCTCGACCAAGCTCGCTTGGTTGAGCGCGCTGCTCGGTCTCGGCTTGGTGCTCCAGCGTCGGCGCTCTGCCCGTAACTGAGCACCGCTCCAGACAAAAGCGCAACGCGCGTCTCAGTCGTCCGATGACGACCGAGGCGCGCGTGCTTCGCGATTGACGTTGCGACTCAGACAGCGGGCGGCGGGATCGACGGGATCTCTTCGCCGTGCTTATGGTCGACGGCGATCGCCCGCCCCTTGGGCTGGTGGATGTCGTTCAGCATCTCATCGAACCAGGGCACGTTCACGTCGAACGGCTTGCCGCCGGCGATGCGCGGGAACTCGATCGCGCGCAGGCGCCCGCCCTGGTCCTCGTCGTGGCCGATGACGCCGGATTCACCGCGCAGTGCGCACTCCACCGCGTGGTCGACCATGCTCTGAATCAGTCGCTGGTCTTCCGCGTTGGCCGCTGCGGCCCGCGCGAAGTAGCCGGACTTTTGCACCAAGGTCTTCTCGGCGCCGAGCAGCTTGCCGAACTGCTTACTGAACCACTGTCCGACGTTCACCGCGTCGAGCTTGTAGTGGCCGAAGGCGTCCCGCGGCACTTCCTCGCCCTTGGCGGCCATCTCCTTCACGATCTCGTTCACGCACGCGCCCTCGGAGACGAACAAGTTCACGCAATCCTGCTCGTCCATCACCTTGCTCAGGCGCTTGGCCTCGCCCTCGAGGTCGAAATCGAGCTCGGGGACGTACACGGCATCAATGTCCTTGTGGGCGCGAGCCAAGTTGAAGCCCGGCAAGAAGTCCGGGTGATTCAGGCGCTGGCGATAGACCTTGGCCGTGTAGGCCGTGAGCCAACCGCAGTTCCGGCCCATGACCTCGTGCACGATCAACATGCGCGGGTTGGCGGAGTGCTCGTTGACGATGTTCTCGAAGTAGATGGCGCCTTGCTCGGCGGCCGTCCACGCGCCGAGCGACTGGCGGATCGGGAACACGTCGTTGTCGATCGTCTTGGGCAAGCCGACGACGGTCAGATCGTAGTCGTGCTGCTTCAAGAAGGCGGCCAAATCCGCGGCCGTGGTGTTGGTGTCGTCGCCGCCGACGGTGTGCAAGATGGTCACGCCGTCTTTGGTCAGCTGCTTGGCCGCGACTTCGAGCGGGTCTTCCCCATCTTTGACCAGGCCGCGCTTCACGCAATCCTTGCGGTTGGTCAGCTTGACGCGGCTGTTGCCGATCGGGCTACCGCCGTGCTTGTGCAGCACGTTTGCGCCTGCGCGCACCTCGGGCGTGACCGCCACGCTGGATCCGAGCAGCAGGCCCTTGTAACCCCCCAAGTAACCGATGATTTCGAGCTCGGGCGCGAGCTCTGAGTAGCGCTGGATCAAGCTGCCGACGGCAGACGAGAGGCACGGCGCAAGGCCACCAGCAGTCAAGATTGCGACTTTTTGTTTCTTCTGGCTCACAGTGGGGGGACTCCTCGACAGGTACCGGCGGACAGCTACGAGATCCAGCGCCAAACGCAAACAAAAATCGGCGTTTCGCCCCAAACTCGGACGCTGCGGCCTGCACACGACGCGCCGCGTAACGTGCGCTCGGGCTGCCGTTGACGCGCGCTCGGCTATTCGGCGAGCGCGCCGAGCGCGGCTTCGACGGTTTGATCGATATCCTGCTCGGTGTGGGCCAGCGAGATGAATGCGGCTTCGAACTGGGACGGTGGCCAATAGACGCCACGTGTGACGAGCCCGCGGTGCCACGCGCCGAAGCGCGTGGTGTCCGACGCGGCCGCATCGAGCCAGGAGCGCACGGGGCCACGATGGAAGAACAGGGTGAGCATCGAGCCCACGCGCTGCACCACACCGGGGGTGCCGGTTTCGCGCAGCGCGCGCTCCAGGCCCGTCTGCAGGCGTGAACCCAGCTCTTCGAGCCGCTGATAGGAGCCGTTATCGAGCTCCGCGAGTGTGGCGAGCCCCGCGTTTACGGCGATTGGGTTCCCGCTCAGCGTGCCCGCTTGGTACACGGGGCCGAGCGGCGCCACGCGCTGCATGACGTCTGCGCGCCCGCCGTAAACGGCCAGCGGTAAGCCACCGCCCACGATCTTGCCGAGGCAAGTCAGATCCGGCGTCATGCCGAACAGACCCTGCGCGCCACCGCGAGCCACGCGACAGCCCGTCATCACCTCATCGAAAATGGAGAGCGCGCCATGCCGCGCGCACAGCTCCAAAATCGTCTCCAGGAACTGCGGTTGGGGAGGCACGAGGCCCATATTGCCCGCCACCGGTTCGACGATCACGGCCGCGATTCGCGCACCATCGCGCGCGAACAAATCATTCAACGCCGCGTTGTCGTTGTAGCCAACGGTTACGGTGTTCTCGACGATCGACGCCGGCACACCCGCAGAATCCGGATTGCCGAAGGTGGCCGCACCGCTGCCCGCTTTCACGAGCAGCGAGTCCGAATGCCCGTGATAAGCGCCATCGAACTTCACGATCACGTCCCGCCCCGTGAAGCCGCGCGCCACGCGCAGCGCGCTCATCGTGGCTTCGGTTCCACTCGACACGCAGCGCAGCATCTGGATGCTCGGATAACGCTCCATCACGGCTTCCGCAAAGCGCACCTCGCCCTCCGTCGGCGCGCCGAAAGACAGCCCCTTGGCCGCCGTTTCCGCGACGCTCTGCACCACGCGCGGATGCGCATGACCCAAGATCGCCGGCCCCCACGAGCCGATATAATCCAGGTACGCATTGTCGTCGGCATCGAACACGCGCGCTCCGAGCGCCCGCGCAATGAACAGCGGATGCCCGCCCACCGCACGAAATGCGCGCACCGGACTATTCACTCCACCCGGCATCAAGCGCTGCGCGCGCTCCATCAGCTTGTCCGACGCAATGTGCTTGGTGGGTCCGGGGTGCGACATGCCCCGGTTCTAACACCGCTCAGCCAAATGCACTCCCCGATGATGAACTTGTGACCCAATGTACGTTAGGAGCCCACCCCGGCGCGCTGCCGACTCGAACAAAACAGGAATATTGGGGGCGATCACAGTGCCTCGACGCAACCCGCGGCACGTCGATTCAGCGCCCTGGCCGCTGACCCAATCGCGAGTTGCTGCGGGGCGATGGCACGGGCGGCGAGGCTGTCACCGCGGGGCGCATAGCGAGAGGGATTAACCGCCAAAACGCCAGAAGAAGAGAGGGGAGATGGGGGTTTGCGCGGCGCGGCGATCTTCGACCCAACAAATTCCAGCAGCTGCTCGTGCCGCTTTGCAACCGCCGGCCTCATCTTACGCAATTCGCCTTGGCGCCGGTCCGATGAGCGTGTGTGAGTCACCAGGGAAATAAGCAAACCATGGACCGTGAGATCGAGCCGAACCACGAGCTCGACTATCTGGCCCGCGAAGTGATCAGGGCGGCGATCGCACCGGTGCACCTTGCGCAAGTTCTCTCTTACCTGAAGATCAAGCGGCTCGCCTTGGTCTGCTCATCAATTTCAATGTCGCAAACCTCTCGCAGGGCATCAAACGCGTGATTCACAGCCCCTAGAAGTCAGTCCCTTCCCACCCGAATCGGCACAAACTCGCATTTCACTTCGACGCGCTCAGCCGCAAAGGGCAACCCCCAACTCCCCTCTTCCTCTTCTGGCGTTTTGGCGTTTTGGCGGTTAATCCACTCTCTCAGAGACGAGCGGGGTGCAACGCCGTCGTCCACGCCGCTCGTTCGCACCTTTGGAATTCAGTCCCGTGGGTGCTCAGTTTTTTCTGCGGAGTCTGTCGTTCAAAACGGTGCGCCAGGCGTCGATGCGGTTGAGGGCGTTGGCGGACCAGGGGAAGCGCGCGAGGCGGCTGAGTAGGTGGGGCGTATGGTCGCCGGCGCGCGTGCGTTGGCCGAAGACTTCGGCGGCGGCCTCGATCGATTCGAGCGCGCCGTCGCTGTCGCCCTCCACGACTTCGAGCCAGGCGCGCGTGAGCAGGAAGTGCTGACGGGCTTCGGCTTCTTCGACCACCATCCGACTTGATTCTTCGAGCAGGGTGCGGGCTTTGCCGGCTTGATGGCGGACGAGCGCGATTTGCGCGAAGAGCAGCTTGGTTTCGATCACGCCCCAGGGGTCGCTCATGCGCGCGAACAGTTGGGAGGCGCGGTCGGTGTGCAAGTCGGCCATGTCGAGATCGTCCGTGTCGAGGCCGATCATTGCCAGCAAGCGATCGCAAGCGGCTTGGCCGCGTGGGGTGCGCAGGGTCTCGAAGGTGGAGAGCGCGTCGAGCGCGCCGATTTCAGCGCTGTGAAAGTTCATCAGCCGGTGTTCGACGTGTGCGATCGAGACGTCGGCCTGGGCGGTGCCGAGGCGATAGCCGGCGCGTTCGAACTCGGAGCGGGCTTCTTGGGCCAAGCGCCGTGAGCGTTCGGTGGCGCCTTCGGAGTGTTCGATCCAACTGAGCAAGAGCAGGCATTGGCCACGGCCCAGGGCTTGGCCGAGGGTCGCGAAGTTGCGTTCGCCGCGTTGGATCGTGCCGCGTGCTTCTTCGTAGCTACCGAGCAGGTACTGGATCTCGCCGGCGACGGCTTCGCATTGGGCTTGGCCGAGCGCATTGTTTTGCTCGACGAACATTTGGTGCGCGCGCTGGGTGAGCTCGAGGCCTTCGGCGGAGCTGCCCTGATCGCTCGCGAGGTGGCCTTGCAGGCGCAAGCTGTGGGCGATGTTTTCGGGATCGCCGAGCTCTTCGAAGCGCGTGCGGGCGAGCTCGGCGAAGGTCATGGCTTCCGCGATGCGGCCCGCGTGGCGTAGGGCCTCTGCCTGCCAGCGGTTCTTCAGCGCGAGTGTGCGGCCCGTGAGCTTGCCTTTGAGCAGCTCGAGGTCGGCCAGGGTCGCGACGGGTTCGCGCGCGCCGTTCCAGCTTTGTTGCAGGAAGTCGAACAAGAGCAGCGCCGCGGTGTCGGCGTCATCTGCTTGCAGTAGGTTGACGACGCGTTGGCGGATGACGCGCCGGCTGTTGGCTAGCGGGTGTTGCGTGAGAGCGGTCGCAGAAGCGCGATAGAAGCGCTCTTTGTCGCTGCGCTCGTTCAGCGTGAGCAGCAGGTGTTCTTGCAGAAGCTCGTGCGGCCAGGCGTAGCGACCGGGGCCGCGCGGGACCAAGATTTCCGCCGTTTGCAGGCTCAAAATGGCGGCTTCCGCGGGCAGTGCGAGCGCGCTGAGCAAGGCCGAGAGCACGTTCTTGCGAATATCACCGCCGAGGGTAGCGGCGGCGTACGCGGCCACGCGGTGCGACTCGGGCATGGCCGCGACGCGGCTGTCCCAGAGCTCCGCCGTGGTCTGCGGGCGCATGGCCAACACTTCCGGCGGCACGCGATACACGCCGTTCTGGAACTCCATGTTGCCGGCGAGGGCCCAAGCGTGGAGCTGCTGCAGCGCGAATAGCGGATTGCCGCGGCTACGACGCGCGGCTTCTTTCACCGCGGCGTCGTCGAGTGGCAACGATTCGCGCAGCAGAGTCGCGGTGGTGTCGGCCGGCAAGGGCTCGATGTCGATCAGCTTGCCGTTCATGATGTCGCGCAGCTCACGCAGGCGCGTGGCCGTCGCGGTGCCCATCACCACGTCTTCGAGGCGCACCGTCGCGACCATCACGATCCGTTGATCGGGTTCGTCGGTGTGGATCTTGAGCAGACCTTCGATGGTCGCGGGGCTCGCGTTGTGAATGTCGTCCAGCCAGAACAAGAGCGGGCGACCGTTGGCGATTTTGCGCAGCGTGTAGCGCGTGACCATGCGCCGCGTTTCCAGCGTATCGAGCGTAAAACGCACGCCGCTGGGCCCGACGGGGGCATCTGCGCCCATTGGCCTCAGCCATTCACCCGCGCCCGCCACCCAGGCGCGGCCGTTCTTGTCGTCGCGTCGCACCTTCCAACGTTCGAGCAGGGAGCGCTCGATCAGGTCGCGCTCGACGCGCTCGAAGTTGTAGTGGTGCAGGGCCGCGCCCAGCATACCGTCGAGTGAGCCGCGGATCTTTCGGTAGCGAGCGCGCAACGGCACCATCGTGCCTTCTTCGTGCACGACCTCGCTCAGCCATTCGGCGATGCGACTCTTGCCGCAACCGGCGGGGCCGACCAACATTACCAAGCGATGCGGCGCGCCCACGCCGTCGATCACGTCGTCGCAGACTTCGCGCAGGCTATTGCGCACGTCTTCGCGACCGACCAAGGGGCTCGGGCGAATGCTGAGCAGACCCGGCGCGCGTTCCGGCGCGGGTGAAAGATCGGGATTCGGCCCGCGCGCGCCGGTGCGTCGAGTCGGGGCGGCGGTCTTGGCGGTCGAGGAGCGCAGATCCACCGGCATGCGGTATTCGGCGGCCTCGGCCTTGGGTCGCCACTTGCCCCACTCGGCTCGCGCTTCGGCCGCGAATTCCCAACGATCCCAAGGGCGCTTGGCGAGCAGCCGGGTGATGAACGCGATCGTGCCTTCCGGAGCATCGATGACCGGCTTGAGCGCGGGCGGCTGCTCGAAAGCGTGCACACGCAAGAGCTCCTTCGATTCACCGGAGAAGGGCGCGCGCCCCGCGAACAACCGGTACAGGATGCAGCCGAGCGAATACAGATCGGTCGCACCGCACACGTGGTGCATCTCGTGCTGGATCTGCTCGGGGGCCATGTAGCCCGGCGTGCCTGCGCCGGCGTGCGGCGCGAACTCCATGGGCTTATTGCCGTCCAGGCGTTGATCGAGCGCGTCTTGACGTAGCCACGCGAGCCCGAAATCCAGCACGTGAATTTGCGGCGGCTGGTCGTCGATGGCCTCGACCAACACGTTGGATGGCTTGAGATCGCCGTGGATGATGCCGCGCGCGTGAGCGTGGGCCAAAGCCGACAAAATCTGATCGACGATCGTCCAGATCAGCGGAAACGTGAGCCGGGTATGGACTAGCTCGTGCAGAGATACGCCCGAAACCAGCTCCATCGCGAGGAACGGCGAGCCATCTCGCAGCTGGCCGAAGTCGCGCGCTTGCACGATGTTCGGGTGGGCCAAGGCGGCGAGCGCACGCGCCTCCTTGTAGAACCACATCACGTATTCGCCCTGCAGGTTGCCGGAGGGCGGGATGACGCGCTTGATGGCCACGAACTGGCCGTTCGATTGATCTCGGCAGCGGTACACGATGCCCATGCCGCCTTCGCCCAAGATGCCGAGCACCTCGTAGCGGTTCGCGATCACATGGCCGGGTAATACTGGGATCGAGCCCTGAGGCTTGGGCGGATCTTCTGTTGCAACATGGGCCGCAGATGGAATGCTGGGCGGGGCGCTATCCACCTCGACCGGCGGCGCAGCGGGGATGATCTCGTGATCGCGTACGAGATCGGGGTCGGTTTTGGGCGCGGCTGGTGGCACGGGGTCGGCGGGGCGGTCGGAGCTCAACTCGCTGAATACATCAGCGGCAGATACCGGATCGAATTCCGGGCGAGCAGCTCCGGGCATACTCGCGCTACGGCGCTCCGAGCCTTCCGATCCATCGGGATCGGTCGGTGTTTTCGCTTGGCTCGGCTTTGCCATCGCACGGCGCGCAGTTTAACTAGTCGTACGTGAGCGTCGAGTGATTGCGGCGTGACATCTTGCAGTCTCGATGGAAACAAGTAAATCTTAGTAATTACGGTATGTTGCCAGGCTGTGGCGAGGGCCGAAAGCGGGCGGTAGGCTGACCGGCATGCTGAACTTTGCAACGCCTCGTGATCCTGCTTTGGCCGAACGTGATCCGGAGATCGCCCAACTGATTCGCGAAGAAGAGTTGAGGGAGACGGTCAAGCTGCGGCTGATCCCCAGCGAGAACTATGTCTCGCGCGCGGTTCTCGAAGCCACTGGTTCGATTCTGACCAACAAGTACAGCGAAGGCTATGCAGGTAAGCGCTACTACGAAGGCCAGCAGATCATCGACCAGGTCGAGAACCTGGCCGTCTCGCGCTTGAAAGCGCTGTTTGGCGTCGACCACGTGAACGTGCAGCCGTACAGCGGTAGCCCCGCAAATCTGGCGGTGTATCTCGCCTTTTGCCAACCGCACGACACGATCATGGGTCTCGGTCTGCCGTCGGGTGGGCACCTGACGCACGGCTCGGCGGTCAGCATCACCGGTAAGTACTTCAAGAGCGTCGGCTACAACGTGAGCGAAAGCGATCAGCGCATCGACTTCGCCGAAGTGCGCAGGCTCGCGCTCGAGCACAAGCCGAAGATCATCTGGTGTGGCACCACCGCCTATCCGCGCATCCTCGACTTCGGAAAATTCCGCGAGATTGCCGACGAAGTCGGCGCGAAATTGTGCGCCGATATTGCCCACATCGCAGGCCTCGTCGTCGGCGGCGCGCACCCATCGCCAGTGGGTATCGCAGACGTGATCACCAGCACCACGCACAAGACCTTGCGCGGTCCGCGCGGCGGGATCGTGATGTGCAAGCAAGAGTTCGCGAAGGACATCGATCGCGCGGTGTTCCCCGGCTTGCAGGGAGGCCCGCACAATCACACCACCGCAGGCATCGCCGTGGCTGCGAAGGAAGCCGCCACCCCCGAATTCAAGAACTACGCGCACGCCGTCGTCGCCAACGCCAAGACCTTGGCCGAAGGCTTGCTCAGCAAGGGGTTCTCGCTGGTCACGGGCGGCACCGACAATCACCTGATCTTGATCGATCTGCGCAACAAGAACGTAACCGGCAAGGTCGCGGCTCAGGCGCTCGACCGCGCAGGCATCGTCGGTAACTACAACTCGATCCCCTTCGATCCGCGCAAACCGTTCGACCCCTCCGGCTTCCGAATCGGCACGCCGAGCATCACTTCGCGCGGCATGGGCAGGGACGAAATGCTCAAATTGGCCGACTTCATGAGCCAAGTGGTGAGCGCTCCCGACAACGCCAAGCTGCTCGAAGGTGTTGCCGCGCAGGTCAAAGAGCTATGCCTCGGCTTCCCGCCGCCGGGTATCGCGCTCTGATTTGCGTCGAGCCGGCGCTTCGAAGTATCGATTGGTGAGCATCGAGCATGTCTCTAGCAAGGGACGTGTTGTCTTTATAGGAGACAAGCGGTATGTCGGCAGACATGTCCTTGTTCGAACCCGTGCGCCTCGGCTCTCTGGTCCTTCCGAACCGGGTGGTGATGGCGCCACTGGGCCGGGCACGCGCGGAACCGGCGAGTCGCGAACCTTCGGCGTCGGTCGCCACGTACTATGTGCAGCGCGCGACCGCCGGTTTGATCGTGTCCGAAGCAACTCACATTTCGGCTGAGAGCGTGAGCCGCCCGGGCACGTCGGCGATCCACAGTGCGGGTCAGGTTGCCGCGTGGCGGCGAGTGACGGATGCGCTGCATGCCGCGGGTGGTCGGATCTTCCAGCAGCTGTTTCATCTCGGCAGAAAGGCCGATCCCGCGCGAGTCCCGAGCGGTCGACTACCCGGCGCGCCATCGGCTATCGCGGCGGTGGGTGAATTCTCGACGCCGACGGGCCCGCGGCCATTCCCCATTCCGCGACCTCTCGAGCTCGCGGAGATCCCTGGCATCGTCGCTGAGTTTGCGTTCGCGGCCCAGAATGCCGAGCGCGCGGGCTTCGACGGCGTCGAGATCCACGGGGCAAACGGCTTTTTGGTCGATCAGTTCCTACGCGATGGTGCCAATCTGCGCAGCGATCAGTATGGCGGTCCAGTCGAGAATCGCGCGCGATTCCTGCTCGAAGTCGTCGACGCGGTGAGCGCAGAGCTCGGCTCTGACCGAGTCGGCGTCCGGATCTCTCCCCACGCGACGAGCGATGGCAGCCGTGATTCGGCGCCGCGCGAGCTCTACGCTCATGTTGCCAAGGAGCTGAGCGTTCGCAATCTCGCCTATTTGCATTTGATCGAGCCGGTAGGCACGCCCGCGAACGACCAGTTGGGCAGCACTGTTCGGCGCGCTTTCAACGGGCCCTTGATTCTTTGCGGCGGCTTCGACGGCGCCTCCGCTCGAGTCGCGCTCGCGGAAGGCCGTGCGGACCTGATCGCCTTCGGGGTCGGGTTCATCGCCAATCCCGATCTCGCCTTGCGCCTCCAGTTGGATGCGCCGTGGAACCCGCCGGACCCATCGACCTTCTACAGCGGGGGCGATCGCGGTTACATCGACTACCCGTTTCTGAATCCGGCCTAGCCCGGTTTGGGAGAGCCACTCGAAATGTCGTTCGATCCGATCGCAGATGCTCGACCGAGCGACCTTGCTTGGCCGCGGCTCGCATGGCCGCCCGCGAATGTCCTAACCGGGAAAACCGTCGAAACTGTCGGTTTGCATCCCCGATCGCGACGCCGCACCGTTATTTGCCGCATTGGACCACGACGAAGTATGGCGCCACTTGGTGGGGCGACCGAGCAATGCTGAGGAATACGCCTCCGCGCTTTGGCAAGAGATTGGCCGAAGGGCGCTTGGTCTGGGTCGTGCGCCTCCTGCGCCCGCTTTCGGGGCTGCCCGTCGGTGCCGTCGTCGGAACCACCTCACGAAGTGTCGATCGAAGTGAATCGATGAACCAGCGAGCCCGAAGGGAACCGATATGACTCCTGGCGCTGAGCGACCCGAGCCCTACGTCGCAGCTCATCAACTCTGGTCGGTGCGCTATCCGTCGGCAAGCCTCGTGTTCTGCGGGGCTCGGTAGTGCGCGGTGAGGGGTTTCCGTCGTCCGACCTCGACGTAGTTCTCATCTTCGACCGACTTCCAAACGCTTGGCGGGAGTCGCTTCATTTCGAGGGCTGGCCGATCGACGTGTTCGCACACGATTCGGAGACACTGACCTATTTCGTGGAGCAGGATTGCGCTGGCGGCCGCCCCGCGCTCGCTCACATGATTTCGGAAGCGCTCGTCATTCCCGCTGAAACTGCCAATTCGCGCGCGATTCAGACGTGGGCCCGAAAAATCGTTGCCGCGCCCCCTCAGGTTCCCCCCGTCGCGTCGTTAGCGGACGACAGATACTGGATCACAGATCTCCTACACGACTTCCGAGACGACCGCGCCGCAACCGAACTGCGTGCCGTCGCCTGCAAGCTCTACCCACTGCTCTGCAACTTCGTCTTGAGGACTCACGGACGGTGGCTTGGATCGGGCAAGATTTTGCCTAGGCTCGTCGCGCGCGCGGCACCTGACCTCAGTAGTTCGATCGAGTCAGCATTCGACGCATTCTTTCAAACTGGGGAGCGGACGGCGGTGCTCCAAGTTACGCAACGAATTCTCGAGCCGTTCGGAGGTGAGCTCTTCGACGGGTTTCGTTCCGACGCGCCCGCATCCTCTCGAACCGCTGCCTCGCACGTCCCTTGGACCCGCATGTAGCCTCGCAAAGACGTGTACCAATGCTAGTGACCCGTTTAGCTGCACTGTCCGATGTGGACGATATCGCAACGCTTCACGTCAAGGCGTGGCAAACCGCTTATCGCGGCCACATGCCAGATGCTTACTTGGACGCACTCGACACGTCGAAGCGTGCCGCCATGTGGTCCAAGGCTATCGGAGAGCCTGCCACGCGAGTGCTGGTTGCGACCGAAGCCGCGGAATTGGTCGGCTTTTGCTCGCTCTTGCCGTCCCGCGATGCCGACGCAACTGCCACCGTCGGCGAGGTGAGTGCGATCTACGTTGATCCCGCATGTTGGCGCGCAGGGGTCGGGACCGCTCTCATTGCAGCGAGCTTCGAGTCCGCGCGTCAGCGAAGCTTCACCGAGGTAACTCTTTGGGTCCTCACGAGCAACAGCTCCGCGCGAGCGTTTTATGAGGCTCGCGGTTTCAGAACCGACGGCCAGACGAAGACCGAGCAACGAACTGGCTTCCCCATCCATGAGACCCGATACCGACGGTCATTGTAAGCGTCAGAATGATAGGCTGGCGCGAAGGAGGCCAGACCTCCAGGAGGCGTTTCAATTGCAGGCCGGACATCGTCGGGTGCAGGTCTTCACCTCAGCTTGTGGCCCGGCGGGGAACGCACTCTCGTCGGGCGTGCCGATGTTCATGGCCGCTGGGTCTGCTGGCTCTGAGAATGTCGACCGTCAGCGCGACGCATCTCGAAGTTCGTCGAGATCCCCGGCTCGTGAGTCATGCTCCGCTACCGACCGCGATCAGGCGGGAGCCGTCCGCATCGCGGCCCAGCTCCATCGCAAAATCGAAGACATCAACACGCGTAGCGTAAGCGATATCGCTTGGATGCACGTGTGCTGCGCCCAGCGCCAGCGTGCGGCGCGCCTCATCCGACTGCGCGACCTCATGCGCCACCGCTTCGAGATCGACGGCTAGACCTCGCCGCGCTTGCTCGATGAAGCGCGCAACGGCCAAGTCATCATCCCCGTAACCGGGCCGGTCCTCGAAGCGACCCGTGATGACGTAGCCGGGGGCTCCGAGCCCACTCGCCACGACCGCGCGCGCGGTAGCCGAGGCGCACACGAGACTTGCGCACCACACCCGCGTTGCGCTGCGAGCCGCGAGCGCGCCGCGCGTGCCAGCCGAGGTACGTTGCACCAGTGTGCGGCCTCGCAGGTCGGCTTGGGCAACAGCGACCGGCGAGTTGGAGAAGTCGAAACCGTCAGGCTTCAGCCCACGGTCCTCGCCCATGGCCAACACTCCGGGATGACCCGCTTTGAAGTCCAGTGCCTCGGTGACGCTAGCAACGAGGTAGATCGCGCTCGCCCCACTCGCGAACGCGTACGCGGCGGTAGTAAAAGCTCGGATCACGTCAATCGCAACGACCGGCCCCGTGAAGTCGGTCACCTCCCAGGCTGCGAAATAGCGCGCGTCCGATTCGGAGCGAGTAGTCATCGGCTTGCTGTCGAGATCGAGAGCTCCGCTGTCACGCGCCCTTCGACTGGATGCCCGGGGTCGGTGTAGCCGGGGCTGGAAGTGTGACCGGAGGGCACCAACGAATTCACGAGCGTTTCGTCCTCGGAGTTCAGCTTCACGTCGAGCGCGTCGACATAAGGCCGCCACTGCGCCAGCGTGCGCGGCCCGGCGATCACGGCCTGCACGAGCCGGTTCTTCAGCACCCAGGCCACGGCGTACTCAGCGGCGCCCGTGCCCAGCTCGGCAGCGCGGCGCTGAATCTGGTGGGCAATGTGCAGCGACTCGGGTCGCCATTCGGTCTCGAGTATCCGGCGATCTCGTCGGCCTGCGCGGGTATCGGCGGGCGGCGGTTCGCCGGGCTTGTATTTGGCCGTGAGCACGCCGCGCGCGAGCGGGCTGTAGGACACTACGCCCAAGCCATAATAGGCTGCCGCCGGCAGCTGCTCGACTTCCGCGGAACGGTCCACGAGATTGTACAGAGGTTGGCTGGCGATGGGCCTGTCGATGCGTTCTTGGTCGGCCAGGTGTGCCACCTCCGCAATGCGCCAGCCGCGGAAATTGGACACGCCGAAGTAGCGCAGCTTGCCTGCGCGCACCAAGTCGCCCAGCGCGCGCACCGCCTCTGCCAGTGGCGCGTCGAAGTCGGCACGGTGCAGGTAGAGCAGATCGATATAGTCGGTGCCTAGGCGCCTCAAGCTTGCCTCGACCGCCTGCACAATCCACTTGCGTGAGGTTCCGCGCTGGTTTGGGCCTTCGCCTACGGGGTTACCGAGCTTGCTGGCCAGCACCCAGTGGTCGCGCTCCGCACCGATGGCGCGACCCACGATCTCTTCCGTGCGCCCGCCTTGGTAGACGTCGGCAGTGTCGATGAAGTTTACGCCGTTGGCCCGCGCGGCGGCGATGATCTCGCGCGCCGTGGCTTCGTCGGTCGGGCCGCCGAAGTTCATCGTGCCCAGGCTCAGGCGTGACACGCGCAGGCCGCTCTTGCCTAGGTAGTTGTAGGTCACGCTCATTGCTGCGCCCCCAATGAGCCATAGTCCGTGTAGCCGACGGCGAGGTCGGGCTGACCGTAGCCGTAGAAGGTGGTGTTGTCGTAGGGATTGAGAGCCAAGTTCGTTTGTAGGCGGCGCGGCAGGTCCGGGTTGGCGATGAAGATCTTGCCGAAGGACACGGCGTCGGCCTCGCCCGCATCCAGCACTTGCTGCGCGGTTTCACGGCTGAAAGCCTCATTGGCGATGAGCACGCCGCCGAAGCGCTTCTTCAGTTCGGGACTGATACGATTGTCGCCCAGCGATTCGCGGGTGAAGATGAAGGCGATGCCGCGTTTTCCCAGTTGTTCTGCCACGTAGCCGAAGCTGGCGAGGGGGTTGGAGTCGCCCATGGCGTGCGCATCGCCTCGGGGCGCGAGATGCATGCCGACCCGGCCCGGACCCCACACCGAGACAGCCGCGTCGGTCACTTCCAACATCAGCCGGGCACGGTTCTCGATGCTACCGCCGTAGATGTCCGTACGCTTGTTGGTGCTGTCTTGAAGGAACTGGTCGAGTAGGTAGCCGTTGGCGCCGTGGATCTCCACGCCATCGAAGCCCGCTCTTTTCGCGTTCTCCGCTCCCGCGCGGTAGGCCTCGACGATGGCGGGTATCTCAGCCGTCTCGAGGGCGCGCGGCGTCACGAATGCGCGCTGCGGTCGCAACAGGCTGACATTGCCCTTGGGCGCGATGGCGCTGGGGGCCACCGGCAGCGCGCCGCCCAGATGCTCGGGGTCAGAGACGCGCCCCACGTGCCAGAGCTGGCAGAAGATCCGTCCCCCAGAAGCATGGACGGCGCGGGTCGCCTTCTTCCAGCCTTCGACCTGGGCGTCGGACCAGATCCCCGGCGTGTCGGGATAGCCTACGCCCGTGGGGGTGACCGCGGTTGCCTCGGAGAGGATCAGCCCGGCGCTCGCGCGCTGGCTGTAGTACTCCGCCATCAGGTCCGTGGGCACCCGCCCCGCTCCGGCGCGGCAGCGGGTCAATGGCGCCATCACGATGCGGTTGGGAAGCAGCAAGTCGCCGACTTGGATGGGATCGAACAGGGTCGTCATGGATTCTCGCTCAGTTCACTTGTCTTGTTCGGTGGACATCCGGCTATCACGGGGCTAGACCTCTCGCGAGGTCTTTTTTCTCGAACGCGCTCTTCCTGGCCCTGCTCAGCGAGCCAGCGCCTTCAAAGAGTCGAGCAGTCGCCGCCGCTCTTGATCGTTTAGCCAAGGCGATAGCGCTTCCAAATCCGGGAGCGAGCTTTTGGCAAGCTGTCCCGCGCTGCGAGCCTCCACTACGGCCAAAAGGATGCGATCGCCGAGCTCATTCAGGGCAGGCCGGATTTGTTGCGCAAGATCCAGCAGCGGTGCCTCGCTCATGCGCCGCTGCACGGCTTTGCTGAGCTCTATTTGAAGGGCAAAGAAATCGCGAGCTGCGGTTTCGGGCAAGCCGGCCTTCTGCGCGCTCAGCGCGGCGGAATCGAGCACGATCTTTTCGCGCGGCAGGTCTTCGATCGGCAGAGCCAACGCGGCTTTGGCGCCGGCCACGAACGGCATGAATGCCATGCGCCGTGCGAGCAGGTCCGCCAGATTGCCGATCGCGTCCAAGGCTTGACGCTCACCGAACCAGCGCTGCTGAGCGCTTTCGACGCGGGCGGTGTGGGCGCGCAGCCAATCCTCCATGCGGCCAGCGAGCTCTGCGTGACCGGGCGCTACCCAATACACCTTTCTCGACAATGCGGGTTCGCAGCGCACTTTCCAGCCCGGCCGCTCGAAGGCCTTGCGCTCGAAGCTGTCCGTGACGATGGCGCCTGCGCGTCCGCTGGCGAGCAGGTCCGGGAGGGTTTGGTTCGCTTCCACAATCACGAGCTCACGATTCACGAAATGGCTGCGTGCCCAGGCTTCGAGCACGCCACCATGATTGACCGCCACTCGTTTGGCCTGCTCGTCGCCCAACACACACGGTCCCCCTCGCGCTACTGCGCGCGTGAGGTATCCGAGCACGCCACGCGCGGGTTGCCAGGTCACGCCGCCCATGGCCACATCGAACTCGCCGTTCTGGAGCTGACTCTGCAGCGTTGGCCAGCGAAAGCTCACCCATTCGAGCTCGAAGCCTAGGTCGCGCGCTAACTCATCCGCGATCTCGGCGTCGAAGCCGCGCACGGTCCCGCTCGCATCGCGAACCGAGAAGGGCGCGTAGTCACCACTGGTACCCACCCGCAGGTGAGGCCGAGTGGTCGCTTTCGACTCCGTTGCGTGCGGGGCCGGAGCGGCCGCTCGAGGCGGTGCGTGGCTCGCGGCTGGCGCAGGTGCGTGGCTCGCGGCTGGCGCAGGTGCATGGCTCGCGGCTGGCGCAGGTGCGTGGCTCGCGCAGCCGAGCACTACTGCCAGCGAAACGAGCCCTGCGAACCGCGGCGACGCGCTGAAAGCCATTGGCGGCGAAGCTTGGTGAGAATGCTCGACCTCGTCAATCCCACGGATCGTAGAACGAACGCGACTGCATTGTGTCTTTTTGCGGGGTGATTTGTCTGGTATGCTGGCTGTGCTCGGAAAGATTTCTGCAGAGCCCGAACCTACTTTGGAGTGCCCTCGATGACGACTCTCGGACTGATCGGTGCAGGCCATATCGGCGCCCAAGTGGCACGGCTTGCCGTTGCCCAAGGCTACGACGTCGTGCTCAGCAACTCGCGGGGGCCCGACACGCTGGCCGCGCTCGTTTCCGAGCTCGGGGTCAGGGCGCGCGCTGCGACGCCCTTGGAAGCAGCACAGGCGGGCGAGATCGTGGTCGTCACTATCCCACTCAAGAATTACCGCTCGGTTCCGGTGGCGCCGCTCGTGGGCAAGATCGTGATCGACACCAACAACTACTATCCGACGCGGGACGGACAGATCCCTGAGCTCGATGACGAGTCCACGACCACGGCGGAGCTGCTACAGAGGCACCTTCCAAAGTCGAAGGTGGTCAAGGCCTTCAATCACATTCACGCCGCCCAGCTGACGACCGACGGCAAGCCCGCTGGCGCGAAGGACCGTCGTGGGCTGGTCATCGCGGGCGATGATCCGGTCGCGAAGATCACCGTGACACGTCTGCTCGACCAATTCGGCTTCGATACCGTGGATGCGGGACCACTGAGCGAGGGCTGGCGCATTCAGCGTGACACGCCCGGTTACGGTCCTCGTCGAACTGCGGAGGAGCTGCGCCGCGATCTCGCCGCCGCCAAGCGCTACCGCGATAGCTGAGTCGTAGCCGTGACGAACAGCATTTTTCCGGCAGCGAACGGCGAGATCGATTGGTTTTCGGCTGGATGAACGGCCCAGCGACTCGTATCAGGCGACGGCAGCCTGCGGCTGCGTACCGTGCACTTTGCGCACCGCTTCGAGCACCGGCTCGGCTTCGGTGCGAGCCATCCAGTTGGGGGTCACGTCGACGAACCGCACCACGTGCTTGGCATCCAAGACCACCACCGCGGGATGGGTCAGCTCCGCCAGGCCCTGGGCGACCGACTCAGGCTTGGGGGCGCCCTCGGACTTGAAGGTGAGGCCGAAGCGGCGGCCCAGCGTCGCGCCAGTGTCAGATGCTACGTAGAATTTGAAGTCGTGGCGGTTGCGGACATTGATCAGCGCTTCCGCGATCTGCGGGCTGATCGCGACCAACGGCACACCAAGCGACGCCAGGGTCGGCCAAAGGTTGCGGTCGTAGTAGGGCAGGGCAATGTTGCAGGCCGGGCAGCTCTCGTGCCGGAAGAAGACCAGCACCGCGGGGCCGTTCTTCACCAGCTCTTGCGAGCGGAGCACACCGCCCCGCACATTCTGTAGCTCGAAGGGTGCGATGGTTTGCCCTACCTGGGGCGCCCGCGCGGCGTCGAAGCGTTCGACGTTGATCCGCCGTTGATCGATGTTGCGCTGCAACTGCTCCGCGGGCCAGGTCGTGAGCCGTTCGGTGTGCAGTGCTCCCAGTAAATCGACTAAACGCTCGCTCATGAGGGTCTCCTTTTTGACTTTCCCGTCGCAGGTTGGCGGGCTTCCTACCACGGCGTACCACTTTTAATGGACATTGCGCTATTATATTGAAGCCGGCGTGAAGTTCTGCGAAAGGCGGGGTATGACCGATCTCGTCCAGCCCCTCGCCGCGCATGCCGCAAGCTTTCCGAGCCACCGCGTAGACGCGAGGGTTCGCGATCATCTCGCGCTCGATCTCGTCGATGGCCTGGCCGCGATCATCGGCGGAACGCGCGCACCTGGCGTAGCAGAGCTCACGAAGGTGCTCTCGGCTCAAGCGGGGCCGGGCACCGCCCAGCGCTTCGCGAGCCAGGCGCGCTACCCGGCAATCATTGCCGCGCAGCTCAATGCGACCGCGGGCCACGCGCTCGACTATGACGATACGCTCGATGAAGGGGGCGGCATGCACGCCGGGGCACTCGTGCACAGCGCGACGCTCGCGGTTGCGGACGAGCTCGGCGGCGTTAGCGGCGAGACCTTCGTCGCGGCCACCGCCGTGGGGCTCGACATCGCGGTGCGGCTTGCGCTCGCGCCGACCCGCGACTTCGGCTGGCATCGCACCTCGGCCTTCGGCATCTTCGGGGTGGTCGGCGCAGTAGGCCGGCTCTATGGCTTGAGCCAAGAACAATTCGTGAATGCGTTCGGCATCGCTTATGCGCAAGCCAGTGGAAACCGGCAGTGCATTGCCGACGGCGCGCTCTCCAAGCGTCTGCAGGCGGGGTTTGCCGCTCGCGACGGGATCACCGCCGTCCAACTCGCGAAAGCCGGAGTGACCGGCGCATCTCGCGTGTTCGAAGGCGTAGACGGCTTCTTCCCCCTGTACCAGCGCGGCGAGTACATTCGCGAACGCGTCACGGACGGCCTCGGCGAGCATTTGCTCAGTAGCCGCATCTCGCTCAAGCCATATCCGTGCGGACGCAATCTGCATGGCCTGCTCGATGCGACCGACCGCGCCCGGCGAGCACACGAAGGCCGGCAAATCGAACGGATCGACGTATACATCGAGGCCAAGTCGTTCGCGCGGACCACGCTCACGTGGCCCGAGCATGTCGTGGCCGCGCAGTTCAGCATCCCATTCGCCGTGGCGCTCAGTACCGCGAGTGGCCGCACCTCGCTCGTCGACTTCGACGCGCCGGGGAACGTGCCGGAAGCGGTGAAGTCGCTGTTCGCGCGGGTGCATGTGCAGCCCCACCAGGGACCGCCCGAAGAAGACCGCATCGTCTTCAGCTACACGGGTGGTGGCACGCACGAGGAGAGTACGGCGGGCGTTCGCCTTGGGCATCCAACGAACCCCGTTTCACGCGAACAAACGGGCAACAAACTGCGTGACTGCAACGCCTTCGCGGGCTCGCCCTTGTCCGAGCAGAGCGTGGAAGCCGTGCTTTCGTCGGCGCTAGGAATCGCGACTTTGCCGTCCACGATCGCGCTCACGAGCTTGCTCGGCGTCTGACCTACCGATGAGGGCAACCTCACCCGGTGCTTCTCTGCCAGTCGAAGACGACACCCTGTTCGAGGACGTCGGCGATGATGAAGTGGTCGCCCTCGACGAGTACCAGCTTGCAATTGCAGCCTGCAGCTACAAGGTCATCGTACATGCGTTCGATTCGCGCGACGGGAGTCACTTGATCATCGAGACCGTGGCAGATCAGCACGGGAACCCGGCACAGATCTTCGACTAACTGCGGCATGTCGCGCGCGGAAATGGCGGTGAGGGTCCGGATGCGAGTCGGTTCAGTAGCGGCAAACTGATATGCGCCGCGTCCGCCGCGACTATATCCGACCAGGTCGTACCCGCGGGCTGGCTTTCCGTATGCGACGTCCAGGTCATCCAAAAACGAGGAGACGAGGGAGGGCTTCCACTCTACATCCACTTGGCAACTCGGAATGGCGACGCGGCAACGGAGGTCCATTCCTTCGCGCAGCAGGCTCGGCAAGTCCGGATACTCGAACAGCCCGGCCATCCCAGTTCCGAATCCTCCAGCTCCGTGCAAGTAGACCAAGGTGCGGCCATCCTCGTGCTGCGAAGCCGATGACCAAACAAGCGCCCACATGCCCGTCGAATCTGATGTGAATGTCTCTTCGACCATCGCCACCCCTCTCAGCTACCGCCGACGGCTGCAGCCTCCCCACGGCGACTTGTAACTTGACACTGTCTCGCGTAGGTCACTAATAGTCTCTTTAGAGGGACAAGGAGATTTTGACAATGGCGAACGCAAGACAACTCAAGCTGGGCGCGGTGCTGGTCGGTGTCGGCAACGACCAATTCGGCTGGCGCGACCCGGCGTTGCCGGGGAATGCCAGCGTCGATATCAACTGGTTCATCGAAAACGCGCGGCTGGCCGAGCAGTCGAAGTTCGATTTCGTGTTCATGGTCGACAGTCCGTTCATCACGCCCGACACCACGCCGCACTTCCTCAATCGACTCGAACCGCTGACGCTGCTGTCGGCGCTCGCGGTCTCCACGTCCAAGATTGGCTTGATCGCGACGCTGACCAGCTCGTATTGGGAGCCGTACAACGTCGCGCGCCTGTTCGCCTCGCTCGATAACATCTCGAACGGCCGTGCGGGCTGGAACGTGGTGACCACCGGCCTCGAGGGCGCGTCGCGCAACTACGGCCGCGAAGAGCACTTCGACCATGCCGTGCGCTATCGCCGCGCGCATGAGTTCGTCGAGGTGGTGCGTGGGCTGTGGGACAGCTACGAGGACGACGCCTTTCCACGCGACAAGGCGACCGGGATCTTCCTCGACAAACCAAAGCAGCACGCGCTGAATCACAAGGGCGAGTTCTTCTCGGTCGCCGGCCCGCTCGCGCTCACGCGTTCGAAGCAGGGTCACCCCGTGATTTTCCAGGCTGGGATCAGCAACGACGGGCGCGATCTCGGCGCCCACATCGCCGATGGCCTGTTCGCGGGGGTGGACAATTTCGACGATGCTCAGGAGTATTATGCAGACGTCAAGGCGCGGGCGGCCGCCTTGGGTCGCAACCCCGACCACATCATCGTCACCCCGGGGTTCAATCCCATCATCGCGGACACCGATGCGGACGCGCAGGCCCTCGTCCAGAACCGTAGCGAGAAGCTCGACATCGACAAGCTACTCGTCGAACTTGGACGCCCATTCGGCTACCACGACTTTCGTCAGTACCCGCTGGATGGTCCGTTCCCGGACGTCTCACACCTGAGTCTCAACAGCTACAAGGGGCACGCAGAGCGGATCTTGAAGCGGGTCCGAGAGCAGAATCTCACCCTCCGCCAAGCAGCACTCTCGGTCGCCGAACGCCGCCAGAGCTTCGTGGGCTCGCCCAAGACCGTGGCCGACGAGATCGAGCGTTGGTTCGTCGGGCGCGCCGCGGATGGCTTCAATCTTCAAATCTCTCGTCCGGGCGAGTTCGAGAAGTTCCGAGAAAAGGTGGTGCCCATTCTCCAGCAGCGCGGCTTGTTCAAGACGGAGTACATCGCCGACACACTGAGAGGTCACCTCGGGCTGCCCGTCCCCGAGAACCGCTGGTCGGTGGCGCACAAGCATCAGGCCGCGGAGTAGCCGGTATGCAGGCTGTAATGTCTCATCCTTGATGCAAGATGAAGCGCGGTCTGTTATAGGAGACGCATCTCTATGGCAGCAGATGGTACCGCCAGCGGCTCCGCGCCGCTTCGATTCGAAACAGACGTCCTGATCGTGGGTGGCGGCATGGCCGCTTGCTGGGCGGGGATCTCCGCGGCGCGCACCGGCGCGAAGGTGGTGTTGGTCGACAAGGGTTTCGTCGGCACCAGTGGCGTGACCGCGACTGCAGGTCCGGGCCATTGGTGGGTATCCCCAGACGGCAATGCGCGCAGTGAGGCTGTCAAGAAGCGCATGGCGCTCGGCTGCGGTCTCGGTGATCCCAGTTGGATGGAGCGCATCATCGATACCACCTGGCGCGTCCTGCCCACGCTCGCTTCGTACTATCGCTTCAACATCAAGGACGACGGGCAGATCGCCTACAACGCCTTGCGCGGTCCCGAATATTTGCGTGCGCTCCGCAATGCCGCCATCGACGCTGGTGTGACCATCCTCGATCAAAGCCCCGTGCTCGAGCTCTTGCTTCATGACGACGGCTCGGTGGCAGGGGCGAACGGAATTCGCCGCCAAGAACACCGTGCCTACACGGCGCGGGCGGGCGCCGTCATTCTCGCCACCGGCGGCGCCGGGTTCCTCGGGGGGCTCTTGGGCAGCAGCACCAACACGGGTGATGGCCACTTGATGGCGATCGAAGCGGGCGCCGAACTCTCGGGTATGGAGTTCTCGAACGAATACTCGATCTCTCCGCGCTGGAACTCGACGCGCACGCTGATTTATTCGTACGCGCGCTACTTCGATGCCGATGGCAATGAGCTCGACGTGCTGCCCACCAACTACGTGCTGGAACGCGCGTTGGTGGAAGGCCCCGTGTACGCCTTGCTGAATGAATGCCCCGACCCGCTCAGGAAGATCCTGCCGCAGATCCAGCCGATGACGCTCTTGCCGTTCGTGCGCAAGGGCATCACCGACGTGTACGAGAAGCCGTTCGAGGTCAAACTTTTCCCAGAGGGCACCATCCGCGGCACGGGTGGCCTACGTATCGTGGGTGAACAGTGCGAAACCACCATCCCTGGCTTGTTCGCCGCCGGCGATACCGCGACTCGTGAGCTAATCGCCGGCGCAACGACCGGCGGCGGTTCGCCGAACTCGGCTTGGGCGCTGACCTCGGGCTTGCTGTCCGGAGCTGGCGCCGTGGAGCTCGCGCGGAGCCGCGGCCGTCGTGTCGATGCGCGGGTGCGCGCGCAAGGCACGGTCGGGCTGCGCCCGCGCAGCAGCGTGAAAGCCGTGGATCGGCGCAGCGTGCTCAAGGCGGCCCAAGACGAGATCCTGCCGCTCGACAAGAACGTGTTCCGTTCGGGCCCGAAGCTCCAGAATTCCCTGGCGGTGCTCGAGTCGGCTTGGCGCGAACTGCGCGACCACGACTACGCAGCGGGCGTTGATGCGGTGACCGCTCGTGAGACCGCGAGCGTCGTGGCCACCGCTCGGCTCTCATACACGGCGGCGCTCGCCCGTGACGAAAGCCGCGGCATGCACCAACGCGAAGATACCCCTGAACAGAAGAGCGAGCAGGACCGGCGTTTGCTGATCGGGGGCCTCGACGAAGTCTGGACCAGACCCGAAGCCGCAGGGCAATGGAGACCCACGCATGTTTGAGTTGATCGTCCGCGACCGTTGCACCGGCTGCAACCGCTGCGTCGAAGTGTGCCCCACGAACGTGCTCGAGCCGGGGCCCGATCGCGTCCCCGTCGGCGCTCGCGTCGAACACTGCCAGACCTGCTTCATGTGTGAGCTGTACTGCAAGGAAGACGCGATTTACGTGGGCCCAGATCGGGACCAGCGCGAGCCCGTCAACGAGGCAGACATCGTGGCGGCCGGGCTGCTCGGCCAATTCCGGCGCGATTCAGGCTGGGACGAATGGGAAAACGATCCCAAGCACGAAAATCAGATCTGGCAGCTCGGCCCTTACATCCAAGCCGGCGGGAAGCGCTCCGTCGAACGCGTACAAAAGCGCATCGCCGAGCGGGAGCGACAAGCCGCCACCTCCGCGGAAGCCGTCGCAGACCAAGCCAAGCAACAAATCTGAGGTCGCGAATGCCGCAGGAGGCTCCGTGAAGGCTCTGGTGTGCCTTGCTGCGGCTTCACTTGCCTTTGGCGGCTGTAGAGTGACGCACGCGGTCAGAGCGCCCGTGACTCCGGCGGCGACGGTCATGGGCGAACCCGAGAGCTGTGTCTCCCGCGCCCAACTGCGTGAGACCCGGATCCGCGACGACGCGACCATCGATTTCATCGGCAATGGCGGCCAGGTTTGGCGCAATACCCTGCCCGATGGCTGTCCGGGACTCAGACCGCACAGCGGCTTCGCCTACGAGACGTCGCTCAATCAACTGTGCAGCACGGACATCATCTATGTGCTCGAGACTGCGGGCGGTCTGCACCGCGGCGCGGCCTGCGGGCTCGGCCAATTCGTGCCCGTGAAACTCGTTGACATGAATTGATGGGCGCTCGCCTGATGATTCTACAGATCGTGCGGGCTCATCGGTCTGGTTCTCCAGTTTGAAACGGGCACGACGCGACAGCGAGTGACTTCGCCAGGTGGAGCAGTCTGAACGCAGTTGGCGGCAA